>Ga0126313_10000008_pt1 | contig 136556 bp, 144 predicted proteins | sample Plot105A_FD_89954 | JGI IMG/M metagenome (GOLD analysis project Ga0126313, IMG submission 89954) | Serpentine soil microbial communities from UC McLaughlin Reserve, CA, USA - Plot105A | ecosystem: Environmental > Terrestrial > Soil > Grasslands | place: USA: UC McLaughlin Reserve, Lake...
ATATCCCCGATTAGGGCGCACGCGCCTCTAGCGTCTCACGCGTGAATCTGATCCGCCGTATCGCGTCCGGCCAGGGCGAGTTCCTCGTCTTCGCGCTCACTCCGCCGCGTCTTGCGACTGAGCGCGAACGGGCCCAGGAGATCGCCGACGCGACGATCGCCCGTCTTCTCCCGCTCGATCTGGACGGTCTGATCCTCTACGACATCGACGACGAGACCGACCGCAATCCTGCCGAGCGGCCGTTCCCGTTCATGCCGACGCTGGATCCCGGGGACTACCTCGCCAACCATCTGGCCGCCTGGCCGTCGCCGGTCGTCGTCTACCGGGCGGTCAGCAAGTACGCGCCAGCCGAGCTTCGTTCCTGGTTCTCGGCCCAAGATCCTGGACAGGTCATGACCGTGCTGGTCGGCGCACCATCGCGCGCCACCGCCGGTCGGACGTCGCTCGCCGACGCCCAAGCCCTGCGTCGCGACACCAACCCGGCGTTGTCGCTCGGCGGAGTCGCGATCCCCGAGCGTCACGCCCGGCGCGAGGACGAGCACCTGCGCCTGCTCGCCAAGCAAGAGGCGGGTTGCCGATTCTTCGTGACGCAGGTCGTCTACGACATCAACGCCGCGAAGAACCTCGTCTCCGACTACCACTGCGAGTGCCAAGCGCGCGGCGTGGCACCCGTGCCGTTCGTCTTCACGTTCTCGGTCTGCGGGTCGATGAAGACCCTGGAGTTCCTGCGCTGGCTGGGCGTCGACGTCCCGCGCTGGATCGAGAACGACCTCGCCCACGCCACCGATCCGCTCGAAGCCTCCTACGAGCAGGCGCTAACCACAGCCACCGAGCTGATGGCCTACTGCCGCACGCTCGGCGTTCCGATCGGGATCAACGTCGAGAGCGTGTCGATTCGGCGGGTCGAGATCGAAGCGTCGGTGCGCCTCGCCGAGCAGCTGCGAGCACACCTGCACTAGCAGCAGACGGCAGTCACCTCGGGGTCACACACCGCTCGCCGAGGAGACACCGGCCTCGAGTCCAACGATCAGGTCGAGAAGACCCTCAGCTCTAGCCATCATCCTGTCCCACCATCGATTCATAGGAAAGGTTCGGCTCTAAGCTTTCCTGCGCTTGGGCGGTTGAGCGCGAGCTGTTGCTCTCTTGATTGCCCACCTTCCCGACTTCGGCCTCCCGCGGACCTCCCCAAGAACACGGAAAGCCGCTCTGCAAGCGGCTTTCCAGCGAATAGCGGGGGAACGATTCGCCCTTATGGGCGACCCGCTTGTTCCGATCGAGTGGGCCGCGGAGTTCCGCTAGCCACGGCTGATCCAGATGTTAGCAATATTGCTAACATCTGGATCGCGAGCCGAGGAAGAGCAGGGACATGGCCAAGAACAGCTCCATCGGCACAACCGTTACCAACAACATCGAACGAAAGCGCTCACAAAGCGCCAGCTATCGCGATGCAGCAAGGCAACTCGAGCCCTTCGAGCAGCTCGCCCGCGTAGTCATCATGCGCCGCACCAAGCTCGGCCTATCCCAACGTGCCCTCGCAAAGCGAATGGGCACCACCCCCTCGGTCATCTCCCGCATCGAGAGCGGCCACCACCGAACCAGCACCGAGACGATCCGACGACTCGCCCAAGCCCTGGATGGCCAGGCCGTGTTCGGCTTCGACTTCGGCACGCCGAACAGGCCCGAACGAGAGCTTGTCGCTCTCAAGTAGGCACGCGACGGTCGGCAGCTGACCACGATGGGCGGAATCGATACGCCATGCCCCCTTCGGGTGGGATGCAAGCGGGAGGTCGTTCAAGTACTTGGAGCGCCCTGAAATACGGGGTTGCGGCCGCCGAGTTCTTCGAGAATCGTTGAGATTCTGCGGGGACCTGTTGTCCTCTTGTTGCAAACCGACCCGGACAGGCCGATCTGCCAGGTACGGTTGTGGACATGGTTGACGAGAGCTTGATCGCAGAGGCGGGAGATCGCCTGGCACGGGCTGCCGGCGAGTCAGCACAGGTCATCCTCTTCGGATCCCATGCGCGCGGCGATGCGCGCTCCGATAGCGACTTCGACTTCCTCGTCATCGAGCCTGAGGTCGACAACCGTCGGGCGGAGTCGGTCCGGCTCCGTCGTGAGCTTCGCGGGCTAGGCGTCGCGGCCGATGTGGTCGTAGTAAGCGCCGACCATGTCGCCGAGTGGGGCGCGGTCAAGAGCACAATGCTCCACCAGGCACTGACGGAGGGCCGCGTCCTTACCACGGCGTGACAGCCACGACCACGCGCTGCTGCTGCTGCGAAAGGCCAGAGCCGACAAGCTCGGCCTGGACAAGTTGGCCGACGACTCCGAGATCGCCGACGACGTGATCGGCTTTACGCTCAGCAGGCCGTCGAGAAGCTGCTTAAGGCCGAACTCGCGACGTAGTACCGCGTCATGCGGCCGTCGTTGTGATCAACGCCGGTCACGTCGTGTGACAGGCGTTGGCGCAGTAGTAGCACCCGTTCACGTCGTCGTAGTGTTGCTTGGCCGCCGTGACTGCCCCGCTGCAGGAGTCGTGCGTTCCAAGGTCCAATTGGTTCACGGGATCGGGCAGACAGCCCTTCTGCGAATCCAGATTGTGAACCTCATGATCGCCAGTTCCGGGCTGCGCGTTCGTATTCACACAGTATCTCGGCACAGTCATGCACCTCCTCGATTTAGCTATCACCTGCGAGTATCGGACCGTACCTAACGCTCGGGACGAGGACCCTGAGGCCGCAACCGTGGGGGGTTGACTTAGTCGAGCGCGGATCCAGAGCTATCGGTAGCGACGCTGGTGATCCCTTGTCGGAGCGCGCTGCCATCAAGGGTTCGAGCTGCCCGTGTCACCATCGCTAGTTGCCGTCATGGCGTCAGCCAGCTCCCGCTCTAGCCGTTGTTCGCCGGCCACGACGGCCGTGGCCATACGAAGGAAGTTGTCCTGATCCAGTCGTGAATGCACTTTCAGCACGCTCGCGAGAACGCTGGTCAGCGTCCGCGCGGTTAGCCAGAGCGTGACGTTGTCCCATAGGAGATCTCGACGCGGCCCGACATGGTGAACGATGCGACGCCCGTCGTCGAGATCCGCCGATGCGTGGGCGTAGTCCCGAAACTCGGCGTGAGCGTGACCAGAAAGCAGCTTCCACAAATCCTTGCTCTCCGAGCCGAACGCCGCGCGCGGCTTTCCTGCCTTGCCGCGGCCGTGCAGCCAGTTCTCCGCATACTGGCCCGACTCATCCGACGCTACCTCATTAGCGTGTCCGGCTGCCTCACGTAGTCGGCGTAGGTCCGCCCGTGCCTCCGGGCCATATCCCGCACGAACGGTCAGGGCAGCCGTTCGCGTGTTGCGCAACGCCATGGCCGCAAGCGCCAAAATGGCTGTTGAGCGCTCGGACCACCGTGGCGGCGCTCCTTCCGGCACTCCATTCCATTGCGCGCCGTCCAAAATTGGCATCGCGCTGTCGATGACTATGTCGATCAACCCATCGGTCCAAAGAGCTTCCGATGCGTTCGCGACAAGACGTCGCTCGTCGACGTCATACCGCTCATGCGCTTTCACTCCCATTTCCCCTAGAGCGCGTCAGCGACCCATGCAGCCGAACGCAGGGCCAATTGCCCTTCGGGCTTCACCTTTAACCGCTAGCCGAGTCGATGCGCCGTAGGGCCAAGCTGTTAGACGGCCGCAAGCGGATCGACATCCTCTTGGGTGGGCTCATCCGGGTCGGTCTCGACAGGAGCTTGCTGCCACCTCACCGCCGCCCCGACGACAAAGTCCAGCGCGCGGAGGTAGTCCTGCTGGCTGAACGGGGGGTCTGGATCAAACGTCTGGAAATGGAGCGCTCCATCGCCCATGTATGCGCTGGGGCGCGGAACCCGCTGACGGAACCACGCGTACTCGCCGGGATCGCCCGCAACCGCGAACGCCTCCACACGCTGATCTATGCGCGAAACCTCTCGCAGTATGTCGTCTAGAAGCCGTGCGATCGGCTTGACGTCAGCAGGCTTCTGAGGGAACACCGCGTTGACGATCTCGCCGTAGACGAAGCTGCTGACCTTCGCGTTAGGGATGGCCTTGAGCAGCGTGTCTAGATCGGTGCGACGGCTGGACTGGACCTTGTCTGGGGTGAGGCCGTGGAACAGCTTCTCGATCTGCTGCCGAGTTACCCGTAGGCGCTTCCGCCAAGGCTCCTGGTCCCGGAACGCCATGTGCGCCTGCTCGAAGGCGATCGCGAGGTGCCCTGCAGCCTCGGAGTAGCGCTCGTCTGCCGCCGCCTCCTCAGCAGCCGCAGTAGACGATCGTGCCTGCGCGTCGGTGATCAGGGAGGCCCTGGACAGCTCCTGCAACGACAGCGCGAAGAACCTCTGAGCGATCTCGTCGATGAACTCCTCGGCCCAGACAGCCGCGCGCTCGACATCGCGCGCAGATGGCTCGTTGCCGTCATGCTGAACGCCGTTGCGGAGCTTGCGCAGCTTCCGAGCGTGGCCAAGCCCGATGAGACTGGTCTGGTCCTCTCTTCGCGTGCGTGCCTCGCCGTCCAGCTTGTCGAGCAACGCGTGGAACTTGAGATCGTGATCGACCTCCGATCCCAAGGCCGCCTTGCCGGCGGTCTCCACCGCAAGGTCCACGAGCACAACAGCCGCCATCGCGCCCGCACCGGTGCCATTCACAGCGGCGCGACCGCGATCGAGCAGGCCACGGGCGAGCAACAGGCTGCTCAGATGCTCCTCGTTCATCGCGCGTGAACGCTACTCACCGTCACGGTCAGTACGTGCCGTTACACCGACCGACAGAGTCAACGATCGTAGGCGCGACCACGCGGCAGAACGCGAAGCACCCGCACCGCACGCCGTTCGTCATCCCGGACGAACAGCACTCGCCAGTCGCCCACCCGAAGCCTGAACTCAGGGCGCCCCGCGAGACGTCGAACGTCGCCAGCGGCATCCTCGGCACAGAGCCGGTCAATCGCGTCCAGAACCCGTCGCATCACAGGCGGGTCAAGGCGCCGCAGGTCTCGCTGCGCCCGCGGCGCGAGCTCAGACTGCCAGGGAGCGTCGCTCACGCCTGGCGGCGGAACTCTTCGACGGACATGGTCTGCCCGCCAGCGGCCAGCTCGTCGTAGGACTCGACAAGCGCGGCCTCATCCTCGTTGGTGAACGACTCGTCGTCGACTGGCGCGGACTCCATCAACGCAACCAAACCGCTGCGGCGCGCAGACCACAATTTCAACTCAGCAGCGGCCTCAGCCTCGCTGAGCTCATCTACGAGTTCGCGCAGTTTCTCTTTCGCCGTCATAACAACCGCCACCAGCTCTCAGCGATCTGAGGTCACCCATAAGGCCATAGCGGGGGCAGGATTCGAACCTGCGACCTTCGGGTTATGAGCCCGACGAGCTACCTGGCTGCTCCACCCCGCGTCGCGACCTATAAGCCTACCAACGTGGCGCTCAGCGTCAACGGCTGAGCACGACGACTGGCAGCTCGCGGTCCGTGAAGGTCGGGTACTCGTCGAGCGTCGGGTAGCCGCGGGCGAACTCGGCCCAGAGCTCGTCGCGCTCGGCGCCGACCGCCACCCGTGGCGTGACGGGCCACGACTTGCCGTGCAGCGTCACAACCGCTCGTCCGGCCTCGCGCATGTTCAGCCACCAGGCAGGCACACGGTCCGATCCGCCGTTCGCCGCGATCACGACGAGATCCTCGCCGCGCTCGAGGTAGATCACCGGCGTGCGGCGGACCTTGCCGCTGCGCCGGCCGACCGTCTCGACGATCACCACCGGCATGCCGAACCAGCGGCCGATCGCTCGCCCGCCGGTCGCCTTGAACAGCCGGGCGTGGAGACGGGACAGCGCCGCGGACATCCGTGGCGTCCTGTGGCTGGCGAGCGAGAGCCGTCCCGCGTTCGAACGGGGCGGCACAGGGCGCTGGTTGCTCGACGTCTCCACCCGACCGATACTGACGCGCGGATAGCGTTCGCGCCAATGCGGATCGCCGTCGCCGACCTCGGGACCAACTCGACTCGCCTGCTGATCGCGGACGTCGATGGCGACGGCCACCTCAGCGAGCTCCACCGGCAGATGACGGTGACGCGACTCGGCGAGGGCGTGGAGGCGACCGGCCGGCTGGCGGACGAGGCGATGGAGCGGGTCTATGCCGCCCTCACCCGCTACCGCGACGCGGCCGACGCGTCGGGCGCTGAGCTCAAGGTCGCGGTTGCGACCAGCGCCGTCAGGGATGCCGAGAACGGACTGGAGCTCGTCGAACACGTCCGCGACCGGATCGGCTTCGACGTACGCAAGATCTCCGGTGAGGAGGAGGCGCGGCTGACGTTCCTCGGAGCTACGACGATCCATGAGGCGGAGGAAACCGCCGAGATGCTCGTCATCGACATCGGCGGTGGCAGCACCGAGCTCGTCACCGGCCATCCCGGCCGCGCGCCCAGCTTCCAAGTCTCTACGCGCCTCGGCTCGGTGCGCCACACCGAGCGCCACCTGCCCAGCGATCCACCTCGGACCTCCGAGCTCGAGGCGCTCACCGCCGAGGCGAGCGAGATCGTCCGCGCGGGCGTCCCGGAGGAAGTCCGCCGCAGCGTCACTCGAGGCATCGCCGTCGCCGGCGTCCCTACCTCGCTTGTCGCCATCGACCAGCAACTGGACCCCTACGACCCGGCCAAGGTCGACGGGTATCGCCTCGACCTCGCGACCGTCGAGCGGATCCTGGCGCTGCTCGCCTCGGAGCCAGTCGCGCAGCGGCGCCAGATCACCGGCCTGCATCCGGACCGCGCGCCGACGATCGTCGCGGGCGTCGCGATCCTCGCCGAGGCGATGCGCATCTTCGGCCTCGACGAGATCGAGGTCAGCGAGGCGGACATCCTCGACGGCGTAGCGCTCGAAGCGAGTTCAGACACCAGGACTGGGGCCTGAAAGTCGACTACTTTGAGCACCATACGTGGTGCTCAAAAAGTGCCAACTGGTGTGGCCGTTTCGTCCTACGAGCGCGCCGCAATTTTGTACAACACACTCCGCCGACCGGGCGTATAGTCGCCATTGCCGGGTGGGAATGGCCGTGCGGCAAAGACCGCCGACCGCATCCCGTAAGAGCCCGGTACATAGGTCTGGGCGTAGCCGCATGTATCGGCGCCTCCCGCCGTCCAGACCGTCAGGCCCTTCAAGACATGTACCCCTGCCCGTCCTGATTGGGTCGTATGAACCGCCCGGACATTGGTCCGGGCGGTTCTGTTTAAGAGGAGAACCGGGGGCTCGCGCCCCCGGACCCCCGTGGCACCTGGCCGGCCGGGGCTGACTACGCCAGAACAGGCACGCGCTGACGAAGCTTGGGCACCGCGAGCGCCGCGCCGAACGCGAACACGAGCGCGATCGAGGACATCGCGAACGCCTGCGTGTAGCCGGACTCCGCCGGGAAGACGCTGCCCGCGACCACATGCCCCGCGACGATGCTGGCTGCGATCTGCCCGCCGAGCGCGCCGCCGATCGTCCGCATGATCGTGTTCATCCCGGTGGCGACGCCGGTCTCGGTCTGTGACACGGCCTCGACGATCAGATTCGCCATCGCGGCGAAGGACAGGCCGATGCCCACACCGAGCAACGCAACGCCGAACACCACCTGCCAGACCTCGGCGTGCATCAGCGCGAGCCAGAGGAACGACACCGAGGCGACAGCCGTGCCGAGCAGTACGGGCACCCGCGAGCCGACCCGCGTTCCCATCCAGCCGGAGAACGGCCCGGCGACGAGCATCGCGAAGGTGGACGGCAACATGACCAGCCCGGCGCCGGTGACGGAGAAGCCGAAGCCGTACCCGGTCGCCTCGGGGGTCTGGACGAGCTGCGGCGTGAGGATGAACGAGCCGAACATCCCGAAGCCGACGAGCATCGCCGTCAGGTTGGTGGTCCACACGCCGCGCCGGCGCATCATCCGCATGTCGACCAGCGGCTGGTCGACGCGCGTCTCCCACCAAGCCCAGACGACGAGCACCACCGCCGCCCCGAGTATCAGGCCGACCGTCCGTGCCGAGTCCCAGCCCCAGTTGTTGCCCTCGCTGACGGCCAGCAGCAGCGCGGCGAGCCCGGTGGAGAGCAGCCCGGCTCCCGCCCAGTCGATCTTCGCGGGCGCGCGCACCGGCGACTCGGGGACGTACAGGCGCGTCGCCACCACCGAGGCCGCGACAACGACGAACGCCAGCCAGAAGATCCACTCGTAGGCGAGGTGATCGACGATCAGGCCGCTGAGCACGAGGCCCGCGCCGCCACCGATGCCGAACGTCGCGCTGATCAGCCCGATCGCCTGCGGCACCTTCTCGCGCGGGAACTCGTCGCGGATGATCCCGAAGGCGAGCGGGAAGACGGCGCCGCCGAGGCCCTGGATCGCCCGGCCGGCGACGAGCACCTCGATCGAGTGCGACAGCGCCGAGACGAGCAGGCCCGTCGCGAAGGCGATCAGCGTGATCGTCAGCACGCGCTCCTTGCCGAACATGTCTCCGAGCCGGCCGGCGATCGGGGTCGCGATCGAGGCCGTCAGCAGGTAGACGGTGAGCACCCACGTGACCTGGGTCTGCGAGACGCCGAGGTCGTGCTGGATCTCCGGTAGTGCGGGCGCGACCATCGTCTGGGAGATCGCGTAGGCCATCGCCGCTGTGGCGAGCACGAGGAGGGTGACGTTGTAGTGCTGGCGGGTCGGGTCCTCGTGCGGGCTCATATCTGCTCGATCGCCTCGGCGAGGCGGGACAGCAGTCGCACGGCCTGCTCGCGCTCCTGAGGGGACAGCTCCTCGTAGAGACGCTCACGGGCAGCGTCGAGGCTCTTGCGGCCGGCGGCGTACGCCTTCTTCCCAGCGGCGGTCATCTCGATCGAGATGCGTCGGCGGTCCTCGGTCGACGGCTTGCGCGCGATGAACCCGTCGCGCTCGAGGCCGTCGAGCATCCGCGTGGCGCTCGGCGAGGAGACACCGGCGGCGGCCGCAAGCTCGCCGACCGTCAACGCCCGCCCGCCCTCGAGCGCCGAGAGCAGGTGGAACTGCGCGATCGTCAGCTCGGAGTCGGAGCGGTTCGCGGCGCGGCTGCGCGCACGGCGAACCGACGCGGTGAACACGTCCCACGCGTCGTGGAACTGCTCGCGTGTGTCGCTGTCCGGTCGGGCTTTGGTCGAAGAAGGCACATAGGTAGCTTAGCTAACAGTTAGCCACGCTACTTATGTGATCTTCGTCACGCCAAATTCGACTTGCGGGGGTAGACGACCGTCGGGTCGGTCAGCACGTTGACCAGCGCCGGCTTCCCGCTCGCGAACGCCCGCTCGAGCGCCGGCTTGAGCTCGTCCGGAGTCCGCACGAGCTCGCCGTGCCCGCCGAGCGCCTCGACGACCTGGTCGTAGCGGCACTCCGGCTGCAGGTCCGCCGCCACCGAGTACCCGTAGAGGAACTCCATCGGGTGCTTCTCGAGCGCCCAGATGCCGTTGTTGCCCATCACCGCGACTACCGGCACCCCGTGGCGAACGAGCGTGTCGAACTCCATGCCCGCGAAGCCAAAGGCTCCGTCACCCAGCAGCAGGCAGACCTGCTTGTCGGGACGCGCGAGCTTCGCGGCCAGCGCGTAGCCCGGCCCGGCGCCGAGGCAGCCAAACGGCCCTGGGTCCATCCAGCAGCCCGGCTCGTAGGTCTCGATCACCCGACCGGCATAGGAGACGAAGTCGCCGCCATCGCCGATCACGATCGCGTCGCGGTCGAGCACCTGGGCGAGCTCGCCGTAGAGGCGCAGTGGGTGCAGCGGCGCACGCGGATCCTCCAGCTCCGCCTTCTCGGCAGCGCGCTTCTCGGTCTCGCTCTCGCGCAGCGACGTCACCCAGCTCGTGCGGTCGGGGCCACCGGCGCCCGCGGAGCGCAGCGCGTCGAGCGTCGCCGGGATGCCGCCGATCAGCTCGGCCGCCACCCCGCGCGGGTGCGCGCGCTCGGGCGCGCAAGAGTCGACGACCACGATCTTCGTCTCGTCGCCGAACGAGCCGCCGAAGCCAAGCCGGAAGTCCATCGGCACGCCGACGACGAGCGCCACGTCGGCGCCCTTCAGCCCCTGCCCGCGCGCGCGAGAGAAGGCCAGCTCGTGATCGGCTGGGATGCAGCCGCGGCCGAGGCCGTTGACGAACACCGGGATCCGCAGCTCCTCGGCGAGGGCCACCAGCGCCTGCTCGCCATGGCCCCAGTAGAGACCGGTGCCGGCCATGACCACCGGGCGCTCGGCGCCGCGCAGCAGCTCGGCGGCCGCCTCGACGCCCTCGGCCGCGGGAACGCTCAGCGGGTCGAGGACGTCGGCCGGTCCGTCGGCGCCGACGTCGGACTCCATGAAGACGTGGTCGAGCGGGAAGTCGAGGAAAGCCGGCCCGCCGGGAGGACCAGCCGCCGCCGCGAACGCCGCGTCCATCAGGCGCGGGATCTCGCTCGTCGGCTCGGCCGTCTGGGCCATCCGCGTCAGCGGCGCGACGAACGGGATGTGGTCGATCTCCTGGAGCGAGCCCTGGCCCCAGCGCATCGCCGGCGCGCGGCCGCCGAGCACGACCATCGGCGAGCGGTTCATCAGCGCGGAGCCCATCGTGCTCATCGCGTTCGTGACGCCCGGGCCGGCGGTCAGCGCGGCCACTCCGGGCTGACGCGTCGCCTTCGCCCAGCCCTCGGCGGCGAAGCCCGCGGTCTGCTCGTGGCGGACGTCGACGATGTCGATGCCCTCCTCGCGACAGCCGTCGAAGATCGAGAAGATGTGTCCGCCCGAGAGCGTGAACAGCTTCGTCACGCCGTGCGCCTTGAGGCGCTTCGCGACCAGCCTCCCTCCGTGGACGCTGGTGCCCGAACCCTGCTCAGTGGTAGCCATCGGACGATCCTAAGCCACTAGGGTCGGCTCTCGATGGCCGACACCATGCGACAGATCCAGCTAGCGCGCCGCCCCCAGGGCGAGCCGACCCGCGACGACTTCGAGCTCGTCGAGGTCCCGCTTCCGGAGCCCGGCCCGGGCGAGGTGCTGATCCGCAACTCGTACGTGTCGGTCGACCCGTACATGCGCGGGCGGATGCGCGACGTGAAGTCCTACATCCCGCCGTTCGAGATCGGTGCGGCGCTCGACGGCGGTGCGGTCGGCCAGGTGATCGCGTCGAACGACGGGCCATTCGAGGAGGGCGCCTGGGTCCAACACATGGGTGGCTGGCGCGACCACGCGCTCAGCGACGGCAACGGCGCCTACGCGGTCGATCCGGCCGTGGCGCCGATCTCGACCTCGCTCGGCGTGCTCGGCATGCCGGGACTGACCGCCTACGCGGGCGTGACCGAGATCGCACCGGTCAAGGAGGGCGACACGGTCTTCGTCTCGGCCTCGGCCGGTGCGGTAGGCAGCACTGCCGGCCAGATCGCGCGGCTGCGCGGCTGTCGCGTCGTCGGCAGCGCCGGCTCGCAGGAGAAGGTCGACTGGCTGACCGAGGAGCTCGGCTTCGATGCCGCCTTCAACTACAAGGAGGCGCCGGTCGCCGACGCGCTGCGCGAGCACTTCCCGAAGGGGATCGACGTCTACTTCGACAACGTCGGCGGCGACCACCTCGACGCCGCGCTCGCCCGCATGCGCGTCCACGGCCACATCGCGATGTGCGGGGCGATCTCGAACTACAACGACGAGACGCCGCCGGCCGGGCCCGCGAACTTCATGGCGCTGCTGCCGCGCCGGCTCAACATCCGCGGCTTCATCGTCTTCGACCACGGGCACCTGATGAAGCCGTTCCTGGCCGAGGTCGGCGGCTGGGTGAAGTCGGGTGAGCTGCGCTACCGCGAGACGATCGTCGAGGGTCTCGAGCGGATGCCCGAGGCCTTCATCGGCCTGCTGGGCGGCGAGAACATCGGCAAGATGCTCGTCAAGGTCGGACCCGACCCCCGCTGAGCGAGAGCCTGCGTCAATGCCCGGGACGGGATTCGAACCCGCATTGCTCATAAGAGCCGCGCATTTTAAGTGCGCTGCCTGGACCAATTCGGCTACCCGGGCACGTCGATGGTAAAGCGCACGGCCGGTTGCGTAACTGACGCGCAACTTATGCGGCGCTACCGTGTCGGTAGACCTGACGGGGCAGTTGGGAACGAGGCGTGGAGGCATCTGCACTACATAGAGGGACGGGCATTGCCGGAGCGCCGGTCCGCTCTCCCCTGCTGCGGCTGCGCAGCGACGAGCAGCTGATCGCCGCCACCCGGCGCGGCAACCAGGCCGCCTTCGAGACGCTCGTCACGCGCTACCAGGGCCGTCTGCTCGCCTTCTGCCGTCACATGCTCGGCTCCAAGGAGGACGCCGAGGACGTGTTGCAGGAGGTCTTCGCGGCCGCCTACAACGCGATGCTCGCCGACAGCCGGCCGATCAACACGCGCCCGTGGCTCTATCGGATCGCGCGCAACCGCTCGCTCAACCACCTGCGCAAGCCCCGCTCCAACGGCCAGGACTCGATGGACGTCTTCGAGCGCGACAACGGCTCGACGACGGCCGACACCGTCCACCGTCGTGAGGAGTTCCGCCAGATCGTCGCCGACGTCAGCCACCTGCCCGAGACGCAGCGGACCGCGCTGCTGCTGCGCGAGATCGACGCGCTGTCCTACGACCAGATCTCCGAGACGATGGACACGACGGTGCCGAGCGTGAAGTCGCTGCTCGTGCGCGCGCGTGTGAGCCTCGCGGAGGCATCGGAGGCGCGGCTGCTGACCTGCGCCGAGGTCCGCCTCGAGCTCGGCGAGGTCGCCGAGGGGCTGACCAAGGCCTCGGCGCCGGTGCGCCGCCATCTCAAGGACTGCAAGCGCTGCCGGACCTTCCGCGACGAGCTCAAGAACACCAGCAAGGCGCTCGCCGCGATCTACCCGGTCGGCGGACTGGCGCTCCTGCACGGCACGATCCTCGGCAAGCTCGGCTTCGGCGGCGGCGCTGCCGCCTCGGCCGGAGCAGGAGCCGGTGGCGCCGGCTCGGCCGCCGGCACCGCGGGCCTCGTCGCAGGCGGCGCTGCCAGCGCCGGCGGGGGCATCACAGCCACCGGCGCGATCTCCGCCGGCATCGGAACGCTGACTGGCAAGGCGGCGGCCGGCATGGCCGCGGCGGCGATCGTCACCGCGGGTGCTGTGGAGGTCAAGCAGGTCACCTACGAGCGCCCGGTCTCCCCTTCTGCCGCAGCCGTCTCGGTCCGCCCGGCGCCGTCGCCCGCCATCGACAAGGTCAAGGAGGCGGTCGCCGCGAAGCCCCTCGCCCCCGTCAAGCCGCCGGTGGCCGAGCCCGAGCCGGTCGTCGCAGCGCCGCCCGTGGAGCCGCCCGCGCCGGTTGACCCAGCCACCGAGCAGCCAGCGGTCCCCACGCCGCCCGAGGTCGTCCAGGAGGAGGAGAGCACGATCACGCTCGGTGACCCGGCCGTCGAGCCAGCGCCCGCCGACGAGACGGACGCGACCACGCCACCGCCACCTCCTCCACCTCCGCCGACCAGCACCACTCCCGCGCCCGCACCACCGCCGCCCGCAGCGCCGCCGGCAAGCGGACTGACGACGGCCCCGCAGCCGCCCCCGCCCGCCCACTAGCCCTAGGGGCCCGGCTCCGCGTTCGCCTCGATCGTGACCTTGCCCTGAGGGCCGCTCAGGACGACGCGATCGCCCGCACGTAGACCGTCGAGCAGGGTCGACGCGGATCTGATCTCGCCGCCCGCCTTCACCTCGTGGCCAGCGCCCTCGAGCTCGTACTCGACGCCGTCCTGCGAGACCAGCTCGACCCGGACGGCGATGAACGGCGGCACGTGCACGACGGTCGGATGAAGCTGGCCGTCACGGCCGGTGATCAACGCCTGCGAGCTCGCGGGGACCTCGTCGCCCGCACCGGAAGGGCTGTCCTCGCCGGCGTCCTTCGACGGCGCGGTCAGACCTCCGCTCGGGCTGTCCTCGTCACCGGCCTCCGACGTCGAGTCGGGAGTCGTCCCGGTGGCCGTCGCGTCAGTCGTCGAGCCGGTCTGTTGCTCGGTGGTCGCCGTCGATCCGGCGCTCTCCTCGTCGTCGCCGCACGCTCCGACGCCGAGCGCGAGCAGCGCGATGGCGACGGCTGCGGCGAGGTGTCTCGGTGCGCGCACGCTCCTACGCCTCGTAGCTCTCGCCGGGCGCGAGCACGACCACCGACGAGCCCGTCCGCGCCTCGACCTCCTGCTTGAACGCCTGAGCGTCGGTCTCGATCGGCGGGAACGTGTCGTAGTGGCACGGGATGACCGTCTTCGCGCCTACGAGCTCCGCCGCTACAACCGCGTCGTGGCGGTCCATCGTGTAGTGGCCACCGATGCACATCAGCGCGATGTCGAGCGAGTCGCGCTTGCCGGGCAGCGCCAGATCGCTGAACAGCGCAGTGTCTCCGAGGTGGTAGACCGTCCGCTCGCCGAGCCGGATCACGAGGCCAGCGGGGGTGTGCGGCGTCCCCTTGGGCGACACGGCGGTGTGCCATGCCGGCGTCAGCCGCACCCAGCCGCCCGGGAGCTCGACGGTGCCGCCGATGTTCGGGTCGACCACGTTCTCGACGCCCTCGCCCGAGATCTCGTTGGCCAGCTCGACGATCGCGATCACCTGCGCGCCGGTGCGCTTGGCGATGTCGACCGTGTCGCCGATGTGGTCGGCGTGGCCGTGGGTCAGCAGGACGTGCGTGGGGCTCACCTCGCCGGCCTCGACCGCCGCCTTCGGGTTCCCCGTGAGGAACGGGTCGATCAGCAGGCGCGTGTCGCCCTCGGTGATCTCGAAGCACGCGTGCCCCAAGAAGCGGATCTCCATCAGCTCTCGTCCTCCTGTGTCTCGTTGTCCCTCTTCCGAAGCTCGAGCTCGTGGGCCAGCTCCCAGCCGACCGCGACGCCGACCAGCATCCCGATCCGCGCCTCCTCGATCAACAGCGCGCGCACGCCCGCGGCCCGCTCGACGGGATCGTCGACCGCCGTCGTCTGGCGCACCTGCTGGTCCTGCGCCTCGCCGTGCCAGCCCTCGCCGAGCGCCTGGTCGAGCACGCGCTGAAGCTGCGGCGCGGCACGCGTCACACGGGCCTCGGCGGCCCGGAAGCGCTCCGGATGGCTCAGCGCCTCGACGGCGCGCTCGAGATCGGCGTCCGTGAAGCTGTGCTCGCTCATCGGCGACGGCTCAGCACCGGCAGCAGCAGTCCGAGCAGGGCCCCGACTGCAGCGCCCGCCACGCCGGCGGCGAAGCTCGCCTCCTCGACCGCGACCGGCAGCGCCAGCAGGACCACCGCGAAGACGGTCACGGCGATCAGGTCGTTGCCGCGGTCCGCGCCGCGCCTGGTCGCACGCCGGTCGTCGACGAGCCAGGCGAACAGCAGGCCCAGCGCCGCCCCGTTCGCCCCGATCACCCAATAGCCGATCACGAGGTCCTCGAACGGCGGGCCGATGTCCGCCGCCACACCGGCTGCCGAGCCTGCCGCTCCGGCGAGCAGGAAGACGAGGATCGGCGCGAAGGCTCCGAAGCGCCGCTCGAGCAGCGAGCCGAAGATGCCGACGGCCAGCAACGCGGCGAACTGGTAGCCGAGGTTGTCGTGGACGAACGGCGCCGTCACGTAGCGCCACGGATCGTCGTCGATCGGCACGAGGATGCCGCCGACGTCGAGCAGCCCGACGGCGCCGGTCGCGATCGCCAGGGTCACCAGCAGCGAGATCGCGATCAGCGAGATCGTCGCGACAGGCCGCGTGTCCGGCGCGATCCCCTCGATCTCGTTCGGCCGCAGCCGTGGCAGTCGCGTCCGCGTACGGCGACCGCGGCGGCGCGGCTCGCCCTCCTCGCCCCGGTCGATCTTCGGCGCGCGCCGGCGGACCCGCTGCCCGCAGTACGGGCACTCGGTGACGTACGGGCTCACCTCGGAACCGCAGTTGCGACACACGACGAAGAGGTCGGGCTGGCTCACCGGGTCTGACGATACTGCCCGGCGGAAACCGGCCGGTCAGCTCCCGCGCGGCGCGGAGGGCGAGGTCTTCTGGACGATCTCGCCGACGACCTCGCGCAGATCCCGGTTGGCTTCGTAGACCACCAGCTGGCGCGAGCCGCCGTTGCCGTTCTCGATCAGGTCCTCGACGGCGGCCAGCTCGTCGCCCGACCCGAGGTCCTCGGCATGGCCGCGCAGGCGATCGACGAGCCGTCGTGCCAGCGCCTTGGTGCTGACGCGGTCGCGGCTCGGCAGGTCGACGAGCTCGCCGTCGAGCCCGTGGCGTGCGGCGAGCCACTTGTTCTCGTCGAGCATCTCGAACGAGTAGCGCGAGAGCTGCTTGCCGGCATCGAAGTGGTCGCCGAGCTCCTTGGCCATCGCCTGCACCAGGGCGGCGAGTCCGAGCGTGTGCTCGAGGCGGGTCTGGGAGTCCATCACCCGGACCTCGATCGTGCCGAACTTCGGATGCGGACGGACGTCGTACCAGAGGTAGGTGTAGTCCGGAATGACCTTGCTCTCGGTCATGAACTCGGTGCGGCTCTCCCAGTCGGCCCAGTCGTCGTAGCGCGGCGGGATGCCGACGCGAGGGAACGAACGGAAGATCGGCGTGCGCGAGGAGAGCAGGCCGGTCGCGTCGGCACGCCAGAAGGGGGAGTTGGCCGACAGCGCGAGCAGGATCGGCAGATGGACGCGCATCCCGTTGGCGATGTGGATCGCCTTGTCGGGATCGTCGACCCCGACGTGCACGTGGATCCCGAAGATCAGCTCCTGGCGCGCGACCCACTGGAGGCCGGCGACAAGCTCCCGGTAGCGCGGCCGCGAGACGATCCGCTGGTCCTCCCACATCGCGAACGGGTGGGTCCCCGAGGCCCCGATCGCGAGGCCGCGCCGCTCGGCGGCGGCCATGACGTCGTGGCGCAGGCGGTCGAGCTGGCGGCCCGCCTCGGCGGCGTCCTCGCACGGCGCCGTGGCGATCTCGCAGACCGACTCCATCAGCTCCGGCTTGATGTCGCCCTCGGCCCCGTTGTCCTGCAGATCGTCGAGCAGCCCCTCGATCGAATTGGCCAGATCGAGCGTCTCCGCGTCGACGATCATCAGCTCCTCCTCGACACCGAGCGTGTACGAGGGGCCGTTGAAGGCGTGCTCCACAACCACAAAGTATCCGCGCGGGCGGCTGGGCAAACGGTGCAGGGCAGCCGACCCGAACGCCTTTGCACGGACTATCCTGGTCGGCCACCCAAATTTTCGAGGAGGCGAAGACCGCCACATGAGCCTTGGCTACGACGGCAAGCTGTACATCCTCGCGTTCGACCACCGCGGGTCCTTCCAGAAGAAGATGTTCGGCATCGAGGGCGACCCCACGCCCGACCAGACCGCGACGATCGCGGACGCGAAGCACCTGATCTTCGAGGGCATGGCCAAGGCAGCCGACCGCGGCGCCGACCCTGCCGCCAGCGGAACGCTCGTCGACGAGCAGTTCGGCGGAGACATTCCGCGGGACGCGAAGGCACGGGGCCTCAAGCTCGCGATGCCGGTAGAGAAGAGCGGTCAGAACGAGTTCGACTTCGAGTACGGCGACGACTTCGGCCAGCACATCCTCGACTTCGACCCCGACTTCTCCAAGGTCCTCGTCCGCTACAACCCCGAGGGCGACGCCGAGATGAACCGCGTCCAGCTCGGCAAGCTCAAGCGGCTGTCGGACTGGCTCAAGCAGAACGACCGCAAGTTCCTCTTCGAGCTGCTCGTTCCGGCCGAGCCGGCTCAGCTCGAGTCCGTCGGCGGCGACACCGACCGCTATGACGCGGAGCTGCGCCCCGATCTGATGCGCGGCGCGATCGAGGACATCCAGGACGCCGGCATCGACGTCGACATCTGGAAGATCGAGGGCGTCGACGAGCAGTCCGACTGCGAGATGCTCGCCCAGGTGACGCGTCGCGACGGCCGCGACGGCGTGGTCTGCGTGCTGCTCGGCCGTGGCGCGTCGGACGCCAAGGTCGACCACTGGCTGCGCCAGGCCGCTCCGGTCGACGGGTTCGTCGGCTTCGCGATCGGCCGTTCGATCTGGTGGGACGCATTGAAGGGGTTCCTCGACGGATCGATCGAGCGCGAGGACGCCTCGGATCGGATCGCCGCCAACTACCTGCGCTTCGTGGAGGTCTACGAGGGCGCGGAGCAGGGCGTCACGGTCTAGGAGCACGCCATGCGCATGCGTCAATCGCTCCATCAGTACGAGGCGGCCTTCCGTGAGGCCGCGGCCGACTCGGTCGTCCGCCGCGAGCGCCTGCGCCGCGAGGCGGCACAGCGCTCGCGCGTCCGCCGCGTCGAGAAAACGCACAAGCACGGAACGCTTCGGTTCATCGGACTGATCGCGACGATCGTCGTCACGACGATCATCGTCACGGTCGTGATGTTCCAGGTGCTCGCCTCCGTGGCCGGCTAGCCGCTAGTCTCTCGCCCGCTTTGGCACGCCGATCCCTCAAACCGCAGTTGAACCAGATCCGCACGTGGGTCCGACAAGGACGCACGGACGCCTGGGTCGCCCACCAGCTCGAGGTCTCCGTCAAGGACATCTCGAACTTCAAGCGCGAGCACGACCTCGAGGCCGGTGACAACGCCGACGTCGAGACCGACCTCTTCGGCCCGACGGTCGGCGAGGAGGAGGTCGACCTCCGTGCCGAGGACGAGGCACTCGTGGCCGCCGCCCTCGAGGAGGAGGCCGAGCGCGAGGCCGCCAAGCCGGACGAGGACGAGGACGACTCGGCCGAGGGCGAGGACGGCGAGGCCAAGAAGCCCGGCCGCCGTCGCGGACGCCGTGGCGGTCGCGGCCGCAAGCGTGGTGCGAAGAAGCCGCTCGAGGGCACGTTCGACCACGGCGAGGAGGGCTACGGCCTGTGGCTGGACCCCGCCGTCCAGGACGACGCCGTCTACGCCGAGCACTGGGCCGGTCACCGTCCCGTGGCGGTCGCGATCGAGCCCGACCGCATCGTCATCACCCGACTCGGCGAGGTGCCCGAGTCGGTGGCCGACGACAGCGACGACTAGCTAACGCATGACCTCGCCGGGCCGGTGCGTCCGGCCGCCGGCGTAGTCCGACGCCTGGCGCGCATAGCGCGCGAACCCGGCGTCCACCGCGTAGGTCGATTCCGTCCCATACGCCCGACTGCCCGCGATCTCCAGCAGCCAGTCGGTCCCCTCGCCGTAGAGGTTCGCCAACTCCGCGATCTCGAACGCGCCGAGTCTTCTGCGCAGCGCGGTTACAACCGCGTCGATCGCGTCCTGCATCTCCGGAACCTGACCGACTCGCCGCTCCCCCTCGTTCCACTGATCGATCGCCAAGTCGAGCGCGTAAGCCACGACCGCGAGGATAGAGGCCGAGAGGTACCTGCCCGGTCCGCGTCCACTGCGGTTTACGGCAACGACTTTTACTCCCGGGCAAGTTCGTTTACTGCCAGGCAAGTTTCTTGCCGTAGATCGCAGCTACGTGCAGGGGAATCACCCGCGCCCGATAGCTAAGCGGCAAGCTACTACGGGGCGTTTTCGATCACGTAGGCGCGCTCCCCTTGCTGGACCATGCCCAGCTTGCGCGCCTCGAGCTCGAGGGTGTTCGGGTTGCGCAGCTCGGCGGCGCGTTGCTTGAGCTTTGCGTGCTCGGTCTCGAGCTGCCGCAGCTCAGCCGACTGCGACGCCGCCGTCCGCGATTGCTCCCACCAATGCTTCGCGGGAGACACGTACAGCAACAAGATGCCCCCCAACAGCGCAAGGAGCGCCATACGACCCAGACGGTCCCAGCGGATGGCCGAGGACCCCAGGGCCTCAGAAGCCCGCCTACGCGGCTTCTTCGGGCTAGTCCTCGTCGTCGCCATCGATCCCGCCTTCGACGCCGACAGTCCCCCTCCTTCTTGGAGGGCGAACCCTAGGAGCGGAAGACTGACCGCCCGGGGTACTCGGCGCGAGGGCCGAGGGCCTCCTCGATGCGCAGCAGCTGGTTGTACTTCGCGACGCGATCTGAGCGCGAGGGGGCGCCGGTCTTGATCTGGCCGCAGCCGGTGGCGACGGCGAGGTCGGCGATCGTGGTGTCCTCGGTCTCGCCGGAGCGGTGGGACATGACGGCGGTGTAGCCGGCGTCATGGGCCATCTGGATCGCCGCGCGCGTCTCGGTGAGCGTGCCGATCTGGTTGACCTTGATCAGGATCGAGTTGGCGACGCCGAGGTCGATGCCTCGCTTCAGCCGCTCGGTGTTCGTCACGAAGAGGTCGTCGCCGACTAGCTGGACGCGGTCGCCGAGACGCTCGGTCAGCGCCTTCCAGCCGTCCCAGTCCTCCTCGTCCATGCCGTCCTCGATCGAGAGGATCGGGTAGCGGTCGGCCATCTCGGCCCAGTAGGCGGCGAGCTCCTCGCCGGAGAGTGAGCGGCCCTCGTGCTCCAGCTCGTAGGCCGAGCCCTTGTGGATCTCGCTGGTCGCGGGATCGAGTGCGATCGCCACGTCGTCGCCCGGGCTGTAGCCGGCGGCCTCGATGCCGCCGGTCAGCGCCTGCAGCGCCGCCTCGTTGGACTCGAGGTCCGGCGCGAAGCCGCCCTCGTCACCTCCGGCCGTGCCGAGGCCGCGCTCCTTGAGCGTCCCCTTCAGCGAGTGGAACACCTCGGCGCCCATGCGCAGGCCGTCCGAGAACGTAGACGCGCCGACCGGGATGATCATGAACTCCTGGAAGTCGACCTTGTTGTCGGCGTGGGCGCCACCGTTGAGGACGTTCATCATCGGCACGGGCAGCGTCGTGGCGCTCTCGCCGCCGAGGTGGCGCCAGAGCGGCTGGCCGGCCTCCTGCGCCGCGGCCTTGGCCGTCGCGAGCGAGATCCCCAGGATCGCGTTCGCGCCGAGGCGGCCCTTGTTGGGCGTGCCGTCGACGTCGATCATCGCTCGGTCGAGGCCCTCCTGGTCGGCGGCGTCGCGGCCGGTGACGGCCTCTGCCAGCTCGCCGTTGGCGTTGGCGACCGCAGTCGTCACGCCCTTGCCGAGGTAGGCATCGCCCCCGTCGCGCAGCTCCGCGGCCTCGAACTCGCCGGTCGACGCACCCGACGGCACCGCGGCGCGGCCGGTCGCGCCGGAGCGGAGCGTGACGTCTACCTCGACGGTCGGGTTGCCGCGACTGTCGAGGATCTGGCGCGCGTGGACCTGCGTGATCTCGCTCACCGGGCGAATCCTATGTCTCCGCCTGCTCGAGGCGCTCCTTGAACCGCCGCGCAGTCTCACGCAGCGCGATCTCCGGATCGACCCCGGCCGCGCCGGCAGCCTTGACCGCCTCGAAGAGCTGCTCGCCGATCCGCTCGAAGGCCTCGTTCTCCGGGGCCGGGCCACCGCCCTCGCCCGGTCCGGCGGCGGGGGTCAGTCCAGCCGACTGGGCGCGGCGCAGGACCTTCTTCGCGTAGAGAGTCGCGGGCAGGTTCTCCGGCAGGCTGCCGAAGATCTCGCCGCCGCGCTCGCGCTCGCGCTTGATCTCCGACCAGCTCTCGAGCACCTCGGCCGCGCTCTCCGCCCGCGCCTCGCCGAACACGTGCGGATGGCGGCGGATCAGCTTCTCCCGGCAGTGGTCGGCGACCTGCGCGAGCGATCCAGCGCCGCGCTCCTCCATCAGCATCGAGAGGAACATCACCTGGAAGAGAACGTCGCCGAGCTCGTCGAGCAGCTTCGCGTCGTCGTCCGAGTGCGCCGCGTCGGCCAGCTCGTAGGCCTCCTCGACGGTGTGGGGGACGATCGACCGCTCGTCCTGCTCGCGGTCCCACGGGCAGTCCCGGCGCAGCCGGCGCGTCATCTCGTCGAGGCGCTCCAGCGCCCCGACGAGATCGCTGCTCTGCCCGTCTGCCACTTAGGGGGCAGGCGTGGACTGCGGCGCCTGCTGCGGCGCGGCACCCTGCGGTGCTGCCTGAGGCGGCGGCGCCTGCTGGGGCGTGCCACCCGGGGCTCCGCCGGAAGCGGGCCCCGTGTTCGTCTCGGGCTCCGGAGCGTTGCTGCACTCGGGGACGACGAAGTCCTCGCGACAGGCCGTCTCGCCGCGGTAGCGCTCGCGGAAGTCGTCGATGAACGACTGCAGCGACTTCGACTGGTTCTCCTGCTTGAGCAGGCCGCGGATCGACTGCTTGGCCTCGTCGAGCGTCTGCTCCTTGGCCGGGGTGATCTTGTCGACCTCGAAGACGTACCAGCCGAACTGCGTCTTTACCGGCCCCTGGAGATCGCCCTTTTCGGCTCCGAAGATGGCCTCGTCGAACGCCTTGTCCTGGCGACCGCGAGTCACGCCGGGCAGCTTGCCGCCCTGTGCCTTCGATGCCTGGTCGACCGAGTACTTCTTCGAGACCTCCTTGAAGCTCGCGCCATCCTCGAGCTCCTTCTTGGCCTGCGCGGCCTTGGCCTTGTCCTTGGTCAAGACGATGCTCAAGTCACGCTGCTCGGGCTGGGTGAAGCGGTCCTTGTTCTCGTTGAAGTAGTCCTCGACGTCCTCGTCGGTGATCTCCGACTGGTCCTTCTGGACCTTCTCGGCGAGCTTGCCCTGGAGCGCGTCGAGCTTGACGCGGAAGAGGATGTCGGCCTCGGTCGCACCCGAGGTCTTGAGGAACTTGCGGTAGGCCGCCTCCTTGGGGAAGGCCTGCTTCTTCTGACCCTCGAAGAGGCGGCGGACCTCGGCGTCCTTGACCGTCACGCCCTGCCTCTCGGCCTCCTGCTGGACCCACTCGGACTGGATCAGGAACTGCATCACCTGCTGCTTGAGCTGGTCGTAGCTCGTCTTGCACTGCTTCTTGAGCGCCGAGTCCTGGGCGGGGGTGCCCTTCGGCTGCTGGCTCTCGAGCGCGGCGACGCACTTCGTGTAGTTGGGTGGGTCCGGCGCGACGGCGGGACCGCCCTGCTGAGCCTGGCTCTTGGCCGCGTTCTCGTACCAACGGTCGAACTGCTGCCTGGTGACGACCGTGTCGCCGACCTTCGCGACAGCGTCCGACGGCACGTCATCGCCCCCGCATCCAGCGGCGACGAGGGCACAGAGACCGGCGAGAGTTACGCCCGCGAGGGCACGAAAAGCGTTCATGGAGGGTGAGCTCATCCTTGGGTAGATAGGCGCCTCTCCTCAATGGCGCCTAAAGCAGCGGCGCACTCTAGCGGAGGCTTCCGGCCTTTGTGGCGCCTGTCACTCAGGCGCCGGCTCGGTTGCCGCCTCGAGCACCGCCTCGGCGGCGCGCACGACCGCGGCGAACCGCTCGGCGGGCTCGTCCGGCACGCGCACCCGGACGGTGCTGCGCGCCGACTCGTAGATCGCCTCGGGGATCCGCTCGCGCAGCAGCGTGACCTGGCGCGAGTCGAAGTCGATCGGCGCGACAGCCAGCTTCCCGCCGGCGAAGTCGACGGTCCGCGCGCCGGCACGGCCGAGCTTGATGCGGGCGTCCTGGAGCTTGATCAGGTTGTCGAGTGGCTCGGGCGGCGGGCCGAAGCGGTCGGTGAGCTCCTCGCGCAGCATGATCAGGTCGGCGATCTCCTTCGCGCCCGCGACGCGGCGATGCACCTCGATCTTCGCCGCCTCGTAGGGCACGTAGTCGCCCGGGACGTAGGCGTCGATCGGCAGGTCGACGCGCACCGGCTCGGGCGCCTCCTCGGCGGAGTCGCCCGCGAGCGCGGCGACCGCCTCGTCGAGCATGCCGACGTAGAGCTCGAAGCCGACCGCGGCGACATGGCCCGACTGGTCGGCGCCGAGCAGGTTGCCGGCGCCGCGGATCTCCAGGTCGCGCATCGCGATCTTGAAGCCGGAGCCGAGCTCGGTGTAGTCGGAGAGTGTCGCCAGGCGCTGACCGGCGTCCTCGGTCAGCGCAGCCGCCGAGGGGTACAGCAGATAGGCGTAGGCGCGCTCCTTGGAGCGTCCGACGCGCCCCCTGATCTGGTACAGCTGGGCGAGCCCGAGCTGGTCGGCGCGCTCGACGATCAGCGTGTTGGCGTTGGAGATGTCGAGTCCCGACTCGACGATCGTCGTGCAGACGAGCACGTCGGCCTCGCCGCGCAAGAAGCCGAGCATTACCTTCTCGAGCTCCTTCTCCTCCATCTGCCCGTGGGCGACCATCACGCGTGCCTTCGGACACATCGCGCGCACGCGCTCCGCGGTCTCGTCGATCGACTCGACGCGGTTGTGGAGGAAGAACGCCTGGCCCTGGCGCGACAGCTCGCGCTCGATCGCCTGCTGGACGAGGTTCTCGTCGTACTCGCCGACGTAGGTCTTGACCGGGCGGCGCCCCTCCGGCGGGGTCTCGATGACGGTGATGTCGCGCAGGCCGGCGAGCGACATCTGCAGCGTGCGCGGGATCGGCGTGGCCGACAGCGAGAGGACGTCGACGCGCAGGCGCAGCTGACGCAGCAGCTCCTTCTGCTTGACGCCGAAGCGCTGCTCCTCGTCGAGGATCAGCAGCCCCAGATCCTTCGGGCGCACGTCGCGCGAGAGCATCCGGTGCGTGCCGACGAGGATGTCGACCTTGCCCTCGCTGAAGTCCTTGAGGGCGGCATTGACCTCCTTCGCCGAGCGGAAGCGCGAGATCTGCTCGACCCGGAACGGGTAGTCGCGCAGGCGCTCGGCGAACGTTCCGTGGTGCTGCTGGGCGAGCACGGTCGTCGGGACGAGGAACATCACCTGCTTTCCGTCCGCCGCCGCCTTGAACGCCGCGCGCAGGGCGACCTCGGTCTTGCCGTAGCCGACGTCGCCGCAGATCAGGCGGTCCATCGGCCGCGCCTCCTCCATGTCGGCGCGCACAGCCTCTATCGCGTCGAGCTGATCCGGCGTCTCGCGGAACGGGAAGGAGCCCTCGAACTCGATCTGCCACTCCGAGTCCGGCGGGAAGGCGTAGCCGGCGCGGCGCTTGCGCTCGGCGTAGAGGTTGATCAGCCCTCCGGCCATCGCCTCGGCCGCGCGGCGGGCGCGCAGCTTCTGCTTCTCCCACATCGTCCCGCCGAGCTTCGAGAGCGGCGGGTCGCCGGCGTCGGCGCCGAGGTAGCGGGAGATCTTGTGCAGCTGATCGCTCGGGACGAAGACGCGGTCGCCGCCCTTGTACTCGAGCTGGAGGTAGTCGCGGGTGATGCCGCCGACGGTCTTCGTCTCGAAGCCGGTGAACAGGGCGATGCCGTGGTCCTCGTGGACGACCGGCGTGCCGGCGCGCAGGTCGGTGAAGCTGGCGAGCGCGCCGGCGCCGGTGCGCGGCCCGCTCGGCTCGGCGCGGCGGCGGCGCAGCAGACGGTGCTCGGGCACGATCGCGAGCTTGAGCGCGGGCGCCACGAAGCCCTCGCGCAGCGCCGCGATCGCGAAGGTCAGCCCGGCCTCCTCGGACGCCTCGGTCAGCGCGCCCGGCGCTCCGGCGCCAGAGCCGCCGGGCGTGCGCCCGTCGGCGAGGAAGGCAGCGCGCACGCGATTGAGGTTGTAGGCCGCGCGCTCGGCCTCGCCATGGCGAGCCCAGGCGACGACCGTGCGATAGCCCGAGCGTATGAGCTTCTCGAGCTCCGGCTCGGCGGCCTCGAGCGAGCGGGCGGCGGTCTCGGCCGCTTGGGCGCGGAACTGGTGCGGCTGATCGCCGGAGATGCTGGAGAAGCGCATTGAAGCGCGCGCGTCAAGCGTCTCTTGGAGCCGGTCGGGGTGCACGTATAGGTGTCCGGCGTCCTCATCGTGGAAGCTCGTCGTGACGTCCTCCCAGTGGTCCTTCAGCGCGGGCGCCAGCTCCTCCTCGGCGGCCACGGCGACGAGCGCGTCCTCGGGCAGCAGGTCGAGCACCTCGCCGAAGCGGTCGACCGGCAGCAGGTCGGCGACGTCCGGCCGCTCGCCCTTGTCCTTGGCGTTCGCGGCATCCGCGGCGGCGATCTCGGCAAGCTCGCGGTGCTCGGGCGCCAGCTCGGCCGCCGGCGCGATCTCGACCGACTCGACCTCCTCGAGCGAGCGCTGGGTGAAGGTCGAGAAGAAGGTCAGCCGCTCGACCTCGATGTCGAACAGCTCGCAGCGGACGGCGCGCTCCTCGGTGGCCGGGTAGACGTCGAGGATGTCGCCGCGCAGCGCAAACTGCCCGCGCTCCTCGACCTGCTCGACGCGCTCGTAGCCGCAGGCGACCAGCTGCGCGGTCGTCTCCTCGAGGTCTAGCAGCCCACCGCGGTCGATCTTGAAGCCGTGCGGGCGCAGCTCGGGATCGGGGATCTTCTCGGCGAGCGCGACGGCACCGGCTACGACCACTGCCGCACCGTCTGGACCACCCCCCTCCGTCAGCTCGTCGAGCGCCGCGATCCGCAGGCCGACGAGGTGCGGCGGTGGTGCGAGGTGCGACTCGTAGCGCACGCCGCGCGCCGGGTAGAGGCGCACGGGCCGCGGGGCGAGGAACTGACGCAGATCGGCGGCGAGGTCGCGCGCTGCGCGGTCGTCGCCGGCTACGACGAGCGCCGGACGATCCGGATCGGCGTCGAGCAGGGCGGCGAGCAGGTACGGCCGCATGCTCATCGACACGAAGGCGCGCTGGGGCTCGCGCCGCGCAGCCTCCGAGAGGGCCGCGACGTCAGCGTCGTCGTGGGCGTATGTGAGGAGGGGACGGAGCGTCATCGAACGCCAGGCTAGGCGACGACGGGCTGCTCGGCGGTGATGAACCGCTCGAGCTCGTCGGCAGCGCTCTCGACGAGCGCGCGGACGTCGTCCTTCGGCTCGCTGAAGCGACCCATCACGTACGGGACGACGATCGACGGATCGGTGGAGTCGGGCCGTCCGACGCCGACGCGGACGCGGCAGAAGTCGCGCCCGCCGAGCTCTCGCTCGAGCGACTTGAGGCCGTTGTGGCCCGCGAGGCCGCCGCCGAGACGGGCATGGATGCGCCCGAACGGCAGGTCGATCTCGTCGTGAACGGCGATCACCCGATCGAGCGGCAGGTGCAGCGCTCCGCGAGCCGGACTCGCGGACTTGCCGGACTCGTTCATGAAGGTCTGCGGCAGCAGGACGCCGACGCGCGGTCCCCCGGGGCCCGTCCGGCCCTCCGAGTAGAGCCCGGCGTACTTCTTCTTCGCCTTCGACAGACCCCAACGCTCAGCCGCGAGCGCCGCGACCTCGAAGCCGATGTTGTGACGGGTGCGGGCGTACTTCTCGCCCGGGTTGCCCAGGCCGACGATCAGCCAGTCGACCCTTCCACCCCCGTCGTCCTCCTCGCGACGGCGGAACAGCCCCATCGGAGGGTGCTACTCGCCTCCGCCGGAGTCGCCCGAGTCGCCGGAGTCCTCGCCGCCCTCGGCCTCAGCCTCGGCAGCCTCGCCGACGAGCTCGGTCTCCTCCTCGATCTCGGGCTCCTCGACCTTGGTCGGCAGCACGACGCTCGCGACGACGACGTCCTCGAGATGCTCGTGGACGAGATCGACTCCGTCGGGCGTGGTGACCTGGGCGAGCGTCAGCGTGTCGCCGACGTTCAGCTCGGCGACGTCGACCTCGAGGCGCTCGGGGATGTCCGTCGGCAGCGCCTCGATCTCGACCTCGCGCGTGGCGTGGTCGAGGATGCCGCCCTCCTTGACGCCGATCGCCTCGTCGGCGCCGGTGAGCTCGAGCGCGACCATCGCGCGGATCTTCTCCTTGAGGTCGACCTCGAGGAAGTCGATGTGCGTGACCTCGCCGCGGACCGGATGGATCTGGCGGTCCTTGAGGATCGCCGGGACCGTCTTCTCCTTGCCGAACTTGACGTCGATCAGCGCGGCGCCGTCGACCAGCACGCGGCGCAGCTCGCGCGTGCCTACCTGGAAGGAGACGCCCTCGGAGTGCGATCCGCCGTAGAGCACTCCGGGCACGAAGCCGGAGCGACGGAGCCTGCGGGCGGAGCGGGAGCCGCTCGCCTCGCGGGGCTCGACCTCGATTGTCAGACGATCTGCCATAACGGCCGGCCAGTGTAGCGGTCCGCGTCTTATGGTTCCGATGCGATGGCCAAGGACGATCGCTCGATCCCCAAGGGAAGGCTGCGCCGGACGGCGCAGATGGGGTCGGCGCTCGGGACGGAGGGCGCACGCTGGGCGGGCACGCGCGCCGCCAACCTGACCCGCTCGGAGGAGGAGGCACAAGCGCGCCTCGACCAGCGCCATATGGAGGCGGCGGAGCGGATGGTCGACACGCTCGGGACGATGAAGGGCGCGGCGATGAAGATCGGCCAGCTCGCGTCCTTCATCGACACCGACTTCCTGCCCGAGGAGTACCGGGAGCTGTACCAGGACAAGCTCGCCGATCTGCGCACCTCGGCGCCGCCGATGCCGTGGAGCAAGGTCGTCTCGGTGCTCGAGGAGGAGTGGGAGGACCCGGTCGAGGAGCTGTTCGAGGACTTCGAGCACGAGGCAGCCGCGGCCGCCTCGATCGGCCAGGTCCACCGTGCGACGCTGCCCGACGGCCGCAGGGTTGCGGTGAAGATCCAGTACCCGGGCGTCGCCGAGGCGCTGCGCGCGGACATGCAGAACGCCGGGATGATCATGCGCCTCGCCAAGGCGATCGCGCCCGGGCTCGACGCAAAGGCTGCTGCCGAGGAGCTCAAGGAGCGCGTGCTCGAGGAGCTCGACTACGAGTACGAGGCACAGAACCAGCGCGCGTTCTCGCGCGGCTACCGCGGCCACCCGTTCATCTACGTCCCCGACGTCATCACGCGGCTGTCGCGCGGGCGCGTCCTGGTCACCGAGTGGGTCGACGGGGTGAGCTTCGAGGAGCTCAAGGAGCGCCCGCAGGCCGAGCGCGACCGCTTCGCCGAGATCGTCTTCCGCTTCTGCTTCGGGTCGATCTACCACCTGCAGCACTTCAACGCCGACGCACATCCCGGCAACTACCTGCTGATGGACGACGGCAAGGTGGCGTTCCTCGACTTCGGCATGACCAAGCAGCTCGACAAGGAGCAGATCGAGCTCGAGATCGCCGCACTCGAGGCCGTCTTCGTCTCAGACCCCGAGCGGCTGCGCGTCGCACTGCACGACCTCGGCTTCATCAACAACCCGAAGAAGGTCGACGCCGAGAAGCTGATGGAGCACGTCAAGGTCGTCGGCGGCTGGTACATGGAGGATCGCGAGGTGACGATCGACTCCCAACGCGTGATGGATGCGATCGCCGCGGCCGACCCGCGCTCGGAGTTCTTCGACTTGATGCGTCGCGAGAACATCCCGGCCAACGAGCTGATGGGCCGGCGGATGGAGGTCGGCGTCCTGGCCGTCCTCGGCCAGCTCGGCGCCACCCGCAACTGGTACCGGATCGGCCGCGAGTGGTGGTTCGGCGACGAGCCCGCCACCGAGCTCGGCCGCGAGGAGTGGGCCTACTTCGAGTCGCGCGGCGAGAAGCGCGTACGCAAGTACTCCGCGCGCGGCCGCGAGGGTGGCGCCTGAGCTAGGCGCCGCCGGGCTTGGTGGTCATGTCGATGACCACCAGGAACAGGATCAGCAACTCGATCTGGTTGACGAAGATCGCCTGACGGACGTTCTGGAGGATTCCCGGGTCGTTCTGGCCCTTCTCGGCGACGAGCTTCTGCAGCTTCTTGTCCTGCGGCCCGTAGTAGCCGATGCCGACGAGGAAGCTGATGATCCAGCCCACGAAGCCCAGCGTGACCCACAGATCCGAGAACTCCGCAGCCGACTGGTCCTGGTTCACCAGCAGGATGCCGGCGATCAGCAGGATCAGCGAGACGGGCGCGTAGAGGCGCAGCCCGATCTTGTTGATCTCCTCGGAGAACTTGTAGATCTCCTGGTTGTCGCCGCGCTTGAGCACGCGCCGCGCGAGGATGTGCATCGCGGTTCCACCGCCGACCCAGATGACGGCGCCGAGGACATGGATCGTGAGAAGGAGCTCGTACATGCCGGCGACCCTAACCCGCTCAGCGGACGCTTCTAGAAGAGCTGGTTCTCGCCCTGGAAGATCTCCGACACGGAGTCGTCCAGGAAGATGCGGCGGATCGAGTCGGTGAGGATGTCGGCGCTCGTGAGGACCTGGATGTTGGCCGGCGCGCCGGCGCGCAGCGGGATGGTGTCGGTGACGACGATGCCCGACAGCGGCGAGGCGGCGAGCGTCTCGTAAGCCCGTCCGGAGAAGACGCCGTGCGTGGCGACCGCGTAGACCTTCGAGGCGCCCTCGTCGAGCACGGTCTGGGCGGCGGCGCTCAGCGTGCCGCCGGTGTCGATGATGTCGTCGACGATCACCGCGACCTTGTCCTTGACGTCACCGATCACGTAGCCGATCTCGGCGACCTGCTGGGCTGGCCGCTCCTTCTCGAGCAGCGCGTAGGGAGCGCCCACCTTCTGCGCGAACTTGCGCACGAGCTTCACGCGGCCGGCATCCGGCGCGATGATCACGAGGTCCTGGCCGCCGAGCTGGTCCTGGACGAACTGGGTCAGGATCGGCATCGCGGTCATGTGGTCGACCGGCTTGGAGAAGAAGCCCTGCATCTGACCGGCGTGGAGGTCCATCGTGACGAGCCGGTCGATGCCGGCGGTCTCGAGCACCTCGGCGACGAGGCGGGCCGAGATCGGCTCGCGCGGAGCGGACTTCTTGTCCTGGCGCGAGTAGCCGTACCAAGGCGTCACGGCGATGATCCGATGCGCGGACGCGTGCTTGGCCGCGTGGACCATGACCATCAGCTCCATCAGGGAGTCGTTGACGGTCAGCCCCTCCTCCTCGTTGCCGGCGATCGAGGCGACGATGAAGAGGTCGGCGCCGCGGATCGAGTCGGCGTAGCGGCAGTAGACCTCGCCGTCAGAGAAGGTCTTGACGCCGGCGTCGGAGAGGTCGACGCCGAGGTTGTCGGCGATCTTCGCGCCGAGCGCCTGGCTCGTGCGGCCAGCCGTGACCATCAGCCGCTTGTGGTACTCGGCGTGGATGTAGGTCCCGGGTGTGAGATCGCTCTCTGTGCTCACGGTGGTCGTCATCCGCGCTCTCTCTCGATCCGTTCCGCGTAGCCGTCGACGTTCTTCTGCTCGGGGCGGGAGATCCCGAGCGCGCCTGGCGGCACGTCCTCGGAGATGACCGACCCAGCGCCAATATACGCCCCGTCGCCGACGGTCACGGGGGCGACGAGCGAGGTGTTGACGCCCGTGCGCGCCCCCTTGCCGATCGTCGTGCGGTGCTTCTCGAAGCCGTCGTAGTTGGCGGTGACGTTGCCCGCGGCGACGTTCGCGCCGTCGCCGACGTCGGCGTCGCCGAGATAGGAGAGGTGAGGTACCTTGGCTCCCGCGCCGATCTCCGAGTTCTTGACCTCGACGAAGGTCCCGATCTTGGCACCGGCGCCGATGTGCGCCCCCGGGCGCAGGTAGGCGAACGGACCGACCGAGGCACCGGCCTCGACCTTCGCCTCGGTGAGGAACGAGTGGACGCAGGTCGCGCCGTCGCCGAGCTCGGAGTCGGTGATCGTCGTCTGGGGCCCGATCTCGCAGCCCGCGCCGATCGTCGTCGCGCCGCGCAGCGTGACGCCCGGGCCGATCGTGCTGTCGCCGCCGATCCGAACGCCGGCCTCGACGCGGACCGTGTCGGGCGCGAGGAAGCTGACGCCGTTGAGCGCATGGCCCTCGAGGACGCGGCGCTGAGCGAGCCGCTCGATCTCCATCAGGTCTGCCTTCGAGTTGACGCCCATCGCGCTCGTGACGTCTTCGGTGAGGCTGGAGGCGATCCGTCGGCCGTCCGCCTGCAGCAGCGGGAAGACGCCGGTCAGGTAGATCTCGCCGTCCGCGACGCCGACCCGCTCGAGCGCGGCGAACAGCGCGCCGGCGTCGAAGGCATAGGTGCCGAGGTTGACCTCGCGAATGGCGAGATCCTCGGCCGAGACGCCGTCGGCGCTCTTGGTCTCGACGATCCGCTCGACCGACCCGTCGGCCGTGCGGACGATCCGCCCGAGCCCTGCCGGGTCGAGGCTCTCGGTGGTCAGCAGCGTCGCGCCCGCGTCCTCGGCGCGGTGGGTCTCGACGAGCTCGGAGATCAGCGCTGCCGGGATCAGCGGCTGATCGCCCGAGAGAATCACCAACGTGGCGTCGGGATCGACCGCGCCGCGCGCCGCGAGCACGGCCGCCCCCGTCCCCTCGCCGCTGGTCTGCTCGACCACGCCGACATCAGCCGGCAGGCCCTCGGCGACCCCGTCGCCTGGGCGGGTCACGCAGAGCACCCGATCGGCGCCCGCCGCGCGCGCCGCCTCGAAGACCCACTGCGCCATCGGCTTCCCGAGCACGGGATGCAGCACCTTGGGAAGCGAAGACCGCATGCGGGTGCCCTTGCCCGCGGCCATCACGAGGACGGTGAACCGGTCGGCCATGAGCCGCGCAGCGTACCGCCGTACCGCCATGAGCCCGTATCCTGGCCCTGCCCCATGGGGGGTCGTCTAGTTGGCAGGACACCAGGTTTTGGTCCTGGGAACGGGGGTTCGAGTCCCTCCCCCCCAGTCGGGCGGCCCTAGCGGTCGGCGGCCTCGCGCGGCACGCGACCGGCCTCGGCGCCGGCCTCGCGGGCGGGTCCGGCGGGCGGCGCGATGCCGAGCACGCGCATCGCCTTGAGGCCGAGCGAGAGCCGCTCGCGGCCGTCGGTCGAGCCGACGTCGAGGCCCGAGAGCTCGCGCACGCGGTCGAGCCGGTAGCGGATCGTGTGGCGATGGGTGAACAGCCGCTCGGCCGTCTTCGCGACGCTGCCGTCGGCGTCGAGGAAGGTCTCGAGCGTGCGCAGCAGCTCGGTCTCGTACTGGATGTCGTACTCGACGAGCGGGGCGACGGTCTCCTCCTGGAAGCGCTCGAGCTCAGTTGGGTCCTCGCTCATCGCGGGCAGAAGCAGGCGATAGGCCCCGGTCGCCTCGAAGGACAGGAACGCTTCGCCGCGCGCGCCGGCGACGTTCGCGGCGAGCAGCGCCTCGGCTCCGGCGCGGTGGAGGTCCGCCGGGTCGGCGGTCGGGCGGCTGATCGCGACGGTCAGCGCGTAGCCGACCAGGCCCGACTCGAGCTCGGCAAGCACGGCCTTGGCGACGCGCTGACCGACGTCGGCGCCCTTGCCCGGCGCGAGGATCACGAGCTCCCGGTCGGGCCGCGCCGGCCGCCCCTCGCCATGGACGTTGGGCGGCGCGGGCGGGCCGAAGGCCACGGCCGCCGTCAGCGAGGTCCGCTCGACGGCTCGGGCGCCGCGCTCGGCGAGCGTCAGGACACGGGCACGCCAGTCGCCCTCCTCCGGATGCTGGGGCCGCGCCCGCACGACGATCACGGCCGCGCCCTCGCGCAGGTCGCAGCCAAGCTCGCCACCACGGGCGGCGATGTTCTCGCGGTCGGTCAGCTTGCGGTTGAGCAGGTCCGAGAGGAAGTCGCCGACGGCCGCCTCGGTGGCCCTCCCCGGAGCGCGCGAGCGGTGGACCTCGAGGCCGATCAACGTCGTCACCATCCGCATCAAGGCCGGCTCGGGATCGCCCTCCCAGGGCCGCATCCGCAGCTGGCCGACCACCTCGTCGGCCACGCGCAGGTCGACCGCGGTGCTGCCGCGCTCGCCCGCGATGACCGCCCGCTCGTCCTCGGAGGACTGGCAGGCGACGGCGAGGATGCTGCTTGCCGTGTCGAGGACCACCGCGCTGGCGCTCAGAGCACGGGAGGCGGCGCGTGTCACCGTCGGCAGGCCGGCGCCCGACTCGACCGCTGCCGACACCGCCTCGATCCCCTCGAGGAACGAGCTCTTGCCCGCAGTCTTCTCGCCCGCCGCGTTCACGCGACGATTCTAGGCGGCGTGCAGCGTCAGCTCACGCGTAGCGGTCGTACGACCAGACGAGCGCGAGGCCGGCGACCGCGCCGATCCCGAGCAGCGTGGCGACGATGTACAGCGTCAGGAACGCGGCGCCGATCCGCTCCCAGACGCGTCCGTAGGCCTTGATCGCCGGCAGCAGGATGAAGAAGACGTAGGCCGCGCCGGCGATCCCCGCGGCGAGGGCGATGGCCAACTCGGTGGTGCTGGGGTCGAAGCTCATCGGGTCGAGCCGGCACGGGCGGGATCCGCGGCCGGCTGGTGGCCATTGTGCCTGAGGTAGGCGACGACGAGCCCGATCACCGCGCAGAGGCCGAAGACCCCGGCGCCGAGGCCCCATCCGCCGGCGACGTCGGACCAGTAGTGGACGCGCAGGTAGAGCCGCGACAAGCCGATCGCCGTCGCGATGACCAGCGACCCGCCGATCAACGCCGCTCGGCTGGCGATGCCGGGCACGACGCGCGACACGACGACCGCACACGCCACCCAGACCGTCGCGTAGGCGGCGTGGCCGCTCGGATAGCTCTGACCGTCCGCCTCGACGAGCGGCTCCTCCGGACGCGGACGGTCGATGCCGGCCTTCGCGAGCTGCACTGCCACGTAGACCAGAACGGCCCCGGCGACCAGCGCACCGAGCTCGATCCAGTGTCGGCGAGCGGCGAGCAGGATCGAGACGGCGATCGTGAGCGCGGCGACGGTCGGGAAGGCGCCCAGGTCGGTGACGATCTTGACGACGTCGGTGAGCGTCTCGTTGACGTTGATCTGGTTCGCGAGGTCGAGCAGCTCACGGTCGGCCGGGGTCGTCGAGGTGTCGCTCGAGAGCGTCACTGCGTAGACCGTGAAGACGTAGAAGCCGACGCCCGCGACGGCGAGCGTCGAAGTCAGCTCCAGTCCGAGGTCGCCGGGGGTGACGCGGTTGCCGACGAACCGCACCTGCGGGCCGAAGACGCGCCAGAAGGGCGCCAGGACCCGATCGCGCAGCGGTCGCAGCGCGGCGAGCAGCGGCCGCAGGAGCGGACGTCGCTCCATCCACTCGACGGCCTTGCGCCGCTCCTCGGGCTTGCGCAAGCGGCGGTACGCGGCGATGCCGCCGACGATCAGGACGACCGTCACGCCGAAGCCGAAGGTCGCCTTGCCCGCGACGTTCGCGACCTTGTCGAACGACTCGTAGAAGACGTAGCCGAGCACGCAGAAGACCGTCGCCCACAGGCCGCAGCCGATCACGCTGAACGGGAAGAAGCGGCGGTACGCCAGGCCGGACGAGCCGGCGACGAACGGCGCCAGTGCGCGCACCAGCCCGATGAAGCGGCCGATCAGGATCGTCTTGCCGCCGTGGCGCTCGAAGTAGGACTCGACCTGCTCGAGGCGGCCCTCGTCGATCTTGACCTTCGGACCGTGCCTCAACAGGAAGCCGCGGCCGAGGCGGCGGCCGACGAAGAAGCTCGTGGTGTCGCCGAGCACGGCGGCGGTCCAGACGATCCCGATCAAGACGACCAGGCTGATCTCGCCCTGGCCGGCGATCACGCCGCCCACGATCACCACGCTCTCCCCTGGCGCGACGAGGCCGATGAACGCGGCGGTCTCGAGATAGGCGAGCACGCCGACCAGCAGGTAGGTCCAGGCGCCGAGCGCCGTCGCTACGTCCTCGATCAACGACTCGACGTCGGGGAAGTCGGGCATCGCGCCGGTCGCGTAGAGGACCGCGACCACCGCGGCGATCGCGGCGAGGACGGCCATGCCGCGGTGCTCGCGGACCAGCTTCATACGTTGAGCCCCGTCACGATCGCGCCGGGCAGCTGACCGGCGGCGCTCTCGGCGACGGCGCGATCGGAGAAGACGCCGAAGGTCGTCGGGCCGGACCCCGTGACCTGCGCCGCGAGCGCTCCGGCATCGGTCAAGGCATCGAGCGTGTCGGCGAGCTCCGGCCGCAGCGAGAGCGCGACGGGCTGAAGATCGTTCGCCAGGCCCGCGACCAGCCCCTCGAGCGGACGAGCCGCGACCGCACGCAGTGGCTCTCGATCGAGATCGCCGGCGAACCGCCCGATCCGATCGAGCTCCTCGTACACGGCGGCGGTCGAGAGACCTTCGTCCTGCGGAACCAGCACGAGCGTCATCGCAGGGAGGTCTAGCGGTTCCACGACCTCTCCGATACCCGAAACGAGCGAATGCGTCGTCAGGACCTGGCTCGGCACGTCCGCGCCGATGTCCGCCGCCAGCCGGCGCAGCGCCTCGACCGACAGCGGCGAGCCGGCGATCGCGTTGGCGGCACGCAGGACGGCGGCTGCGTCGGCGCTGCCGCCAGCGAGCCCGGCCGCGACCGGAATCCGCTTCTCGATCTCGATGCGCAAGGGCGGCAGCTCGGCGGCCGGCACGGCGGAGCGAAAGGCCGCCAGGGCGGTGTCCGCGAGATTGGCCCCGTCGACTCCCACGCAGACCACCTCGTCGCGCTTGGCCGGCTCGACGAGTACCCGGTCCGCCAGCTCGAGCGAGGCGAACAGCGAGCAGAGCGGGTGGTAGCCGTCCGGCCGCGGCGGGCCGACGCGCAGCACCAGGTTGACCTTCGCGTGCGCGCGCTCCTCGATCATGAGCGCCTCGCGTGCAGCTGGTCCAAGAGGTGGTGTCCGATCGTGTCGGCCAGCTGCGCGAACTGCTCGGGCGCGAGCCGCTCGGCGCGCGCGTCCGCCGGCAGGCCGAGGCTCTCGAGGGCGGCACGGGCACGCTCCCGCAGTCCGGCCGGCGCCCCGGGGTCGAGCGCCAGCGAGCCCGACAGCGCCTTGCGCCGGTGCGCGAAGGCCGCATGCACCAACGCGACGACCGCTCCGGACGGCGATGGGCCGCGCCGTCGCAGCAACACGAGGGCAGACTCGACGTTCGGCTTCGGATGGAAGACGGTGCTGGGCACGCGACGCAGCACGCGCACGTCGCATGCGAGCTGGGCGAGCACCGAGGTCGCGCCGTAGATCTTCGAGCCCGGGGCCGCCGCGAACCGCTGGCCGACCTCGCGCTGGACCATCGAGAGCCACAGCTCGACCTCTGGGAGCTCGGCGAGCGTGCGCAGGATCACCGTGGCTGCCACGCCGTAAGGCAGGTTCGCGACGACCTTGGTGGGCGACGGCCGCAGCTCCGCGAGGTCGAGCCGCACGGCGTCGGCGAGGTGCAGCGTCGTGTTCGAGAACGGGTCGAGCGCGTCGCGCAGCGCCGGCTCGAGCGTCCGATCGATCTCGACCACGTGCAGGTGCGCGACCCGCGGCGCGACGTACTCCGAGAGCACTCCCAACCCACCGCCGACCTCGAGCACCACGTCCTCCCCTGCGAGCTCGGCGCCGTTGCCGATCACCTCGAGGAAGTTGTCGTCGATCAGGAAGTTCTGGCCGAGCTCGCGGTTCGGGCGGATATCGAAGCGCTGGAGGCGGTTGAGGCTCGCCTGGCGCGGCAGCCCGGCGGCGGGCTCGGTCACCAGCCGAAGACGCGCGCGGCGTTGCGCTCGACGGTCGCCTCGAGCTCGCCGGGGTCGATGCCGCGCAGCTCGGCGAGGAACTCGGCCGTGTAGCTCACGTTCGCGGGCTCGTTCGGCTCGCCGCGCAAGGGCACGGGCGTCAGGTACGGCGCGTCGGTCTCGACCAGCAGCAGCTCGTCGGGGACCCGTCGCGCGGCGTCCTGGAGATCGGTCGCGTTCTTGTAGGTGACGTTGCCGGCGAACGAGCAGACGTAGCCGCGCTCGACGCACTCGTCGAGGCGGTCGGGCGCAGAGAAGCAGTGCATCACCACTGTGAGCCCGTCGGCGTGCTTGGCGAGCACCGCGAAGGTGTCGTCCTCGGCGGCGCGGGTGTGAATGACGATCGGCAGCGCGAGCTTGCGTGCCAGCCCGAGCTGCGCCTCGAACGCGCGCAGCTGGTCCTCGCGCGGCGCCCGGTCACGGTAGAAGTCGAGCCCGGTCTCGCCCACGGCGACGACCCGCGGTTGCCCGGCAGCCCGCTCGATCTCCTCGATGTCCGAGTCCTGCCAACCCGTCGCCGCGTTCGGGTGGCGCCCGACGATCGCCCAGACGCCGTCGATCTCCGCTGCCGCAGCCAGGGCGCGCAGGTTGGTCTGCGGGTCCATGCCGACGGTCGCCAGCCGCGTCACGCCCATCGTGCGTGCGCGCGCGACGAGCTCGGCCTCGGGTGCCTTGCACGAGTCGAGATGGCAGTGAGTGTCGATCACGGCCGCTAGGCGGTCGCCTCGGCCTTGGGCTCGACCCGCGGGAAGAGCTGGCCGAGCTCGCCAAGCTGGGCGCCACCGCTGGCGGCGCCCAGCACCGCCGTGTCGAGCGAACGGCTCTCCTGACCGAGGGCTGCTAGCAGTCGCTCCGCGGTCTCCGGCACCCACGGGTGGAGCAGCACGGACACCACGCGCAGCCCCTCGGCGAGCGTGTAGAGGACCTGGTCGAGCTCCTCGGCGTTCGCCTCGTCCTTGGCCAGCCGCCACGGCTCGCGCTCGGTCACGAAGCGGTTGAGGCCGCGCATCCGCTCCCAGACGTCCTCGAGCGCCGCACTGACCTCGACGCGGTCGATCCGCTCGCGCACCGTGTCGACGAGACCGTCGAACTGGGCCGCTATCTCCGCGACCGGCTCGGCGTCCGGCACCACTCCGTCGCGGTACTTGCCGATCATCGCCAGCGTGCGGCTCGCGAGGTTGCCGTAGTCGTTCGCGAGCTCGGAGACGTAGCGCTGCTCGAAGCCCTCGGGCGAGATCGAGCCGTCCTGACCGAAGGCGACCTCGCGCAGCAGGTAGTAGCGCAGCGCGTCGGTGCCGTAGAGGTCCATCACCTCGAACGGGTCGAGCACGTTGCCGAGCGACTTCGACATCTTGTGCTCGTCCATCAGCAGGTAGCCGTGGATGAACAGCTTGCGTGGCAGCTCGAGCTCGGCGGCCATCAGCATCGCCGGCCAGATGACCGCGTGGAACTTGAGGATGTCCTTGGCGATCAGGTGGACCGACGGCGGCCAGAACCGCTCGCGCAGGTCCTCGCCCTCGCGGGCGTAGGTGAGCGCCGAGTAGTAGTTGAGCAGCGCGTCGATCCAGACGTAGATCACCTGCTCGGGATCCCACGGCACGGGGACGCCCCAGGAGAGCCGGGCGCGGCTGAGTGACAGGTCGTTGAGCCCGCCCTCGATGAACGACAGCGCCTCGTTGGAGCGGCTCCGCGGCAGCACCCACTCGGGATCGTCGGCGTACAGCTTCTCGAGCGGCTCCTGGAAAGCCGACAGCCGGAAGAACCAGTTCTCCTCCTGCTCGCGGTCGAGGTCGATCAGGTGGATCGGACAGCGGTTGCCGTCGAGGACCTCGTTCTCCGACTTGAAGTCGGCGCAGCGCGGGCAGTACCAGCCCTCGTAGAAGCCCTTGTAGACGTGGCCGTTGTCCTTGAGCCGCGTCGCGATCTCGGCCACGACCGCCTCGTGCTCGGGGTCGCTCGTCCGGATGAAGAAGTCGTTGGTCGCGTTGACGCGCCGCGCGACCTCCTTGAACCGCTCGGCGTTGCGCTCGGCGAGCTCGCGCGGCGCGATGCCCTCGCGCTCAGCGGCCTGAGCGACCGGCTCGCCGTGCTCGTCGGTTCCGGTCAGGAAGAAGACGTCGTCGCCGCGCTGGCGCATGTGCCGGGCGAGGACGTCGGCGGCGACCGTCGTGTAGACGTGGCCCAGGTGGGGCTCGCCGTTGACGTAGTAGATCGGCGTGGTGACGTAGTAGGGCACGGGGCGCCGATGCTACTGCGACCGACCACCGCGGCAAGCGCTATCAGGGCGAGGCAGGCAACGGCCCAGCCGCGGTCGACGGTCGGCAGGTCGGCGCGAACCGGCCTGCGCGCCGGAAAGCGGTGGGCCGGGAAGGTGATCGGCGCCGGTCCGCCATGCGGGACGTCGCGGGTTCGCGGAGCTGAGCGCGGCGCGAGGAGGCCGAGCGGGTCGCGATAGGCATGGGCTCCCACCGTGCGCACGCCGAAGTGGAGGTGCGGCGTCGTTGAGGAGGGCCGGCCGCTGGTGCCCGCCGCGGCGATCGGCTCGCCGGCCCTGACCTGCTCGCCATCCTGGACGGACATCTCCGACAGGTGGAGGTATGAGGTGTCGTAGCGGCCGTCCGCGGTCCGTATGGAGACCGTCATCCCCGACGAGCCGACCGCGCCGACGAAGCGAACGGTGCCGGCCGCGGCGGCGACCACCGGAGCGCCGGCGGGCGCCGCGACGTCGATGCCGCGGTGCTGGCCGGCCGCATACGGGTCGGCGGCCACGCGGTATGGAGTCACGACGCGCCCGGCGACCGGCCACGTCCAGCCCTCGGCTGCGGCGGCCGGTCCGGCCGACGGTCCGGCCCAGGCGAGCAGGATCAGGAGGAGAGGAGGGAGCGCCCGCGACACCTGCGACAAGCTAGGCGGGCGCTCCTGGCCCGACCAGGGCAACGCGCCGAATCTGTCACAGACGAGCGCCCGCGGAACGCTTTGAGGCTGGAGCGTTACTCGGTGAGAGCCGCGTAGAGGCGGTTGGCGCTGCCTCCGGTCAGCTCCGCCACGACCTGCGCGGCGACACGCGGCTTCGCGCCCGCGTCCACCAGGCGGCGCACCTGATCGAGCCCGGGCGGCGGTCCGTCGCCGTCCTCACCTGCGCTCGGCGGACCGAAGACGAGCACCACCTCGCCGCGTGGCGGCGCGTCCGCATAGCGCCGGGCGAGCTCGGCGGCGCTGCCGCGCACGACCTCCTCGTGGACCTTCGTCAGCTCGCGGCAGACGGCGACTTGACGCTCCGGATCCTCCTCGGCCGCGACGACGAGCGTCGCCGGCACCCGGCGCGGCGACTCGAACGCGACCAGCGTCGAGCCCGACTCGCCGAGCACGCGCCGCAGCTCGCCCGCCTTGCGCGGCAGGAACCCGGCGAAGCGCCAGCGGTCGGCCGGCAGCGCGGAGGCCACGAGCGCGGCCAGCGCGGCCGACGGTCCCGGCAGGACCTCGACCGGCAGGCCGGCCGCGACGCACGCGCGCACCAGGACGTAGCCAGGGTCGGACACGAGCGGCATGCCGGCATCGGACACCAGCGCGACGCTCTCCCCCGCGCGCATCCGCTCGACCAGCTCCGCCGATCGGGCCTCCTCGTTGTGCTCGTGGTAGCTGACGAGCTTGGCGCCGACTCCGTAGCGATCGAGCAGCGTCCGCGTTCGGCGCGTGTCCTCACATGCCACGACGTCGGCGTCGCGTAGAGCCGCCAGCACGCGCAGCGTCACGTCCTCGAGGTTGCCGATCGGCGTCGGGCAGACGACTAGGCCCATGCCTCGCCCCCTTCCAGCGCGAGCAGCGCAGCGCCGAGCATGCCCGACTCGTCACCGAAGGCCGTCGGGACGATCGGCGGCGGCTCACGGCCCGGCGGCAGCACCCGCTCGGCAGCGACCTCACGGGCAGGCTCGAGCAGCAGGTCGCCCGCCGCCACGGCCCCTCCACCGATCACCACTATGTCCGGGTCGAGCGCGTTGACGAGTCCGGAGACTCCGACGCCAAGCCGCCTGCCCACCAGATCGAGGACTGTCCGCGCCTGCTCGTCGCCGTCGTGCGCCAGCTCGGTGACGAGGCCGCCGGTCACCTCACGGCCGTCCTCGAGGAGGCGGCCGAAGGTCGAGTCAGGGTCCGCGCGGCCGGCCCGCTCGCCCGCCACGCCGATCGCACGGCCGGAGACGAGCGTCTCGAGGCAACCGCGGCCCGGACAGTCACCGGGGCAGTCATCGCCGTGCAGGTCGACGGTCATGTGACCCAGCTCTGCCGCGAAGCCGTGCGCTCCGCGGTGCAGGCGACCGCCGAGGATCAGCCCGCCGCCGATCCCGGTGCCGAGCGCCAGCATCACCGCGTCGTCGCAGCCCTGCGCGGCGCCACGGCGATGCTCGGCCACGATCGCAGCGTTCGTGTCGTTGTCGACGAAGACGGGCAGGTCGAGCCGCTCGCTCATCAGGTCGCGGAACGGGACACCGTCGATCGGCAGGTGGTTCGACCAGACCGAGATGCCTCGGTGGCGGTCGACCACAGAGGGGATGCCGAAGCCGACCGCCTCGACGTCGGGAGCTGCCGCACGCGCCTCCTCGACCGCCTCGACGAAGATCTCCAGCGTCTCCGCACGGTCGCCGCCGCGCCAGAAGCGGTGGACCCGGCTGTGCACGACCAGTCCGTCGTCGACCACCCCTCCGAGGAGCTTGGTGCCCCCTGCGTCGATACCGATGACGCGGCGTGGCGGCATGGCCGGACGATATACACAGGGTGGTGAACCCCTCCGGCCACGGCGACCGGCCCGAGTACAAGGTCTATCGGTCGCGCAAGAGCCCGTTGGGCTCGCTGAGTCGATCTGACGAGCTCGAGCGCTTCAAGGAACGCTCGCGCAAGCCAGGCAAGCGGCCCGCGGGTCCGGCGCGGGAGCGCAAGCCGCTCTCCCCGCGGCGCGTCCTGCGCTGGGTGCTGATCGCGGTCGCGGGATGGCTCGCGCTGTCCTTCGTCCTGTTCATGGTCAGCGCCCAGGTCGAGGGCGGCGTCACCGACGATGCGAAGAGCGCGCTGTCGGGCAACGGCAACTTCGTCACCGGCTCCACCACGCTCGTCCTCGGCTCCGACGAGCGCAAGGGCGACTCGATCGACGAGTCGACCGACGGGCCCGGCCGTGCCGACTCGATCATGCTCGTCCACGCTTCGCTCGGACGGATCAGCAAGCTCTCGATCCCGCGCGACGCCGAGGCCACGATTCCCGGCCACGGCACGACGAAGATCAACGCGGCCTACGCGATCGGCGGTCCGGCGTTGATGATCGAGACGGTCGAGGCCTACCTGGGCAACGGCGTCGAGATCAACCACCTGATCGAGGTCGACTTCGCGGACTTCCCGGCCTTCATCGACGCGCTCGGCGGCGTGAAGGTGAACAACAAGACACGGATCTGCGCGCCACCCTTCGACAACTTCTGGCGTGGCTTCAACCTGCGGCGCGGCGAGCGCAAGCTGGATGGCACGCGCGCGCTCGGCTTCGCCCGCGTTCGCCACAACCCGTGCGCACCCGCGGAGAACGATCTAGCGCGTGCAGAGCGTCAACAGGAGGTCTTCAGCGCCATCCGCCGCCAGCTGCTCTCGCCGACGACGTTCCTGCGCCTCCCCTGGGTCAGCTGGCGTGCGCCGCAGACCATCCGCACCGACATGCGCGGACCGGGCCTGCTGGCTCTCGCCGCGGACCTCGGCACCGGCGGCTCGGGCGACACCAAGGTGCTGCGGCCCTCCTGCCTCGGTTGCGGGATCGACGGCAGCCTCCAAGTCCCAGATGACGAGAAGGCGTCAGCGGTCGAGGAGCTGCTCGGTAAGTAGCCCGCCCTCAGGCGATCAAATCGGACTTCGACGCGGACTTGGCCGAGTCGGAGCTCGATTTGGAATCCGAGCTCGACGGGCTCTTCGAGTCGGAGCTCGAGGAATCCGAGCCGGACTCGGAGGAGCCGTTGTCCTTTGCCGAGCCACCGCCCATGGTCTTCTTCTTGCCGTAGTCGGTGGTGTAGAAGCCCGAGCCCTTGAAGTGGACGGCGGGCGAGTGGAGGACCTTCTGAACAGGTGCGTCGCAGACCTCGCACTCGGTCAGCGCGTCGTCGGTCATGCGCTGCAACACCTCGAAGGTGTGGCCCTTCTCGCAGCGGTACTCGTAGATCGGCATGGCACTCTCAGTATACGAGTGCCAAAGCGCTTCGCGCTACGTCCGCGGCGGCTGCGGGCTGTCCAGGTCTCGCAGCAGCGAGACGCCCGTCGAGTGCCACACGATCCAGGCAGTCAGATGGCTCAAGGGTTTCAGCGCATTGGTCACGATCTCAACCTAACGGTCGGTGCCGATGTAAACGAGTGGGTACCCAAAGGGCCTCGACGAGAAACGGGCGGGCGCACCGCTAGGGTTCGGCGCCGGATGAGCCCGGACGCCGTGACCATGGACAAGATCGTGTCGCTCTGCAAGCGGCGCGGCTTCATCTTCCAGTCGTCGGAGATCTATGGCGGGCTCGCGTCGACCTACGACTACGGGCACTACGGCGTCCTGCTGAAGTCGAACGTCAAGGCGGAGTGGTGGCGCGCCGTGCTCCAGGAGCGCGAGGACATGGTCGCCCTCGACGCCGCGATCCTGATGCACCCGCGCACCTGGGAGGCCTCGGGCCACCTCGAGGGGTTCACAGATCCTCTCGTCCAGTGCCTCGGCGACTGCAAGAAGCGCTGGCGCGAGGACCATCTGCGCGAGGCGATCGACGCCGAGGGGGGCGACCCGGCCGCCGAGCTGCGTTGCCCGCAGTGCGGCGGTGAGCTGTCCGAGCCGCGCAACTTCAACCTGATGTTCGAGACCCACATGGGCCCCGTCCAGGACGAGGGGTCGCGCGTCTACCTGCGCCCTGAGACCGCCCAGGGCATCTTCGTCAACTTCAAGAACGTCATGCAGTTCGCGCGCAAGAAGCCGCCGTTCGGCATCGCGCAGGTCGGCAAGTCGTTCCGCAACGAGATCACCCCCGGCAACTTCATCTTCCGCACGCGCGAGTTCGAGCAGATGGAGATCGAGTTCTTCGTGCCGCCGGCGGAGGCGTCGCAGTGGCACGAGCACTGGATGGAGCAGCGGATGCGCTGGTACACCGACCTCGGCATCCGCCCCGACCACCTCCAGCTGCGCGCGCATGGCTCCGACGAGCTGTCGCACTACTCGAGCGCCACCAGCGACATCGAGTACCTCTTCCCGATGGGCTGGTCCGAGCTCGAGGGCGTCGCCAACCGCGGCGACTTCGACCTCACCCGCCACGCCGAGTACTCGCGCGAGAAGATGGACTTCGTCGATCCGGGCACGGGCGAGCGCTACGTGCCGCACGTGATCGAGCCATCGGCCGGCGCGGACCGCGGGACGCTCGCCTTCATGGTCGACGCCTACGACGAGGAGGAGGTCGAGGGCCGCGAGCGCGTGCTGCTGCGTCTCCATCCGCGCCTGGCACCCGTCAAGGCCGCGGTGCTGCCGCTCGTCAACAAGGACGGGCAGCCCGAGAAGGCGCGCGCGCTCTACGAGGATCTGCGCAAGCGGATGCCCGCCGAGTTCGACACGGGCGGCTCGATCGGCAAGCGCTACCGCCGCCAAGACGAGATCGGGACGCCGTGGGGCGTCACCGTCGACCACCAGACGATGGAGGACGACACCGTCACCCTGCGCGACCGCGACTCGCTCGAGCAGACGCGGATCGCGATCGATCAGCTCGGCGACGAGCTCGAGCGCCGACTGAACGCCGACTGGCGTTCGCCAAAGCTCACGGATTAGGTCGGGGGGCTCGCGCCCCCGCGCCCCCCGCGACACCTGGCTGGTTGGCGCTAGGTCGGCGCGGCAGCCGCCAGCGGGGCGTTGCGGCGATACATGACGTACGCGAAGCTGATCCCGGTTCCGAACATGAAGGCGCTGTAGACGGCTGCGGGAACCGTCAGCGCGGCCACGAGGGAGGCGCCAACGGCGATCGCGAGCGAGGCGTTGTGCACGCCGAGCTCGAGCGCGATCGCGGTCGCCTGGCGATCGTCGAGGCGGCCGAGCTTCGAGACGACGAAGCTGACCGCCATCGCCGTGACGTTGAGTGCGAAGGCCGCGCCGGCCACCGCTGTGGCGTTGTCCATGACCATCTCATGCTGCGAGACGACCGCGCCGACTATCACGAGCCCGAAGATCCCGAGCGAGGCATTCTTGACGCCACCGAGCGCGGGCTCGACTCGCTCAGGCCAACGCTGGCGCACCGCCATGCCCACAGCGATCGGCACGAGGGTGATGAGGAGAACTCGCAGCATCACACCTCCCATGCGGACCTGGCCGATGTCGCCGGCGCCGAACCACTCGACCGCGAGCCCCAGATAGATCGGCACGGTCAAGACGGCGGCGCAGCTGCTGATCGCCGTCATCGTCACCGACAGTGCGGTGTCGCCCTTGGCCAGCTGCGTGAGCAGATTGGCCATCGCCCCGCCGGGCGACGCGCCGAGCAGGACGAGACCGACGGCGAGCTCGGGCGGAAGCCTGAAGAGCTCGGCCACGAGGAAGGCGAGCGCGGGCGCGATGACCGCCAGGTTCAGCAGACCGATCGCGACTCCGCGAGGGAAGATCAGGACGCGACGAAAGTCGGCAGCCGTCAGCGACAGCCCCAACCCCGCCATGATCATCGCCAGGGCAGCGGGCAGCACCAGCGTGGCGAGTAGCGAGTCCTCCACAGAGGAAGCGTAAGCCCCCGACCTAACCGGATGCCGGCCCGGCTCTTACCCTTCGACGACGATGCAGCCTCTGTTCGAGCACCGGCTCGAGTTGTCCGGATTCAGGACGCGGGCCTTGGAGCTCGAGGGGTCGGGGGTGCCGCTGCTGCTTCTGCACGGGTTCGCGGACAGTGCCGACACCTGGCGTCTGCTGCTCGACCGGCTCGGACGAGCCGACCGGCGCGCGGTGGCGCTCGACCTCCCAGGGTTCGGGACGGCCGGGCGGCTGGATCGCGACCGACCGATCCTCGATCAGCTCACCGAGTTCGCCGTCGCGGCGGTCGAGCACTTCGCACCGCAGGGCGGTGCGATCGTCTGCGGCAACTCGCTGGGCGGCACGCTGTCGCTGCGGCTCGCTCAACGCCCGGAGCTCGGGCTGGCAGGGGTCGTCCCTGTCGCGCCGGCTGGCCTCGACATGGCAGGCTGGTTCGCGATCATCGAGCGCGAGCCGATCCTGCGCACGCTCCTCGCATCACCGGTGCCGGTGCCGCCGCAGGTGGTGCGCCGGGTCGTGCTCGAGGTCTACAACCGGCTCGCGTTCCACAGGCCGCGCGAGGTCGAGCCACTGGTCGGTCGCGCGTTCACGTCCCATTTCACCGACCGCGCCACCGCCCGGCGGATCCTCTCCACGGGACGTCGGATGATCGCCGAGCTGCGCGATCCCTATGCGCTCGAGCGGATCGAGTGCCCAGTCCTGCTCGTGTGGGGGGACAAGGACGTGATGGTCTTCCGGACCGGAGCCCGAACGGTGCTCGAGACCGTCGACGACGCAAGGCTCGAGCTGATCGCGAACTGCGGTCACTGCCCGCAGATCGAGGCCGCTGACCGGCTCGCCGGGCTGCTCTTAGACTTCCCGGCCTCCGCGGCCCGCGCCGCCTGACGCGAGCCGTTCCCTCGATGCGAATCCCCGACCTTGAGCAACTCATCGACTCCGCCGCCACGGCGTGGGACCTCTATCTCGGCGGAGGAGTCGCGGACACGACCCGCAGCCCGTCGTCGATCATCCACGAGGGACCGCAGTGCACCGTCCGCCGCTTCGGCTCCGCCCGGCGAGCACGTACCGACCGAGCGCCCGTCCTGCTCGTGCCACCGCTCGCCGCGCCGGCGAGCTGCTTCGACCTGCGGAGGGGGTGCAGCGTCGCCGAGCACCTGACCGGGCTCGGCTATCCGACCTACATCGTCGACTACGGGCCGATCTCGTTCGGCGATCGCGCGCTCGGGCTCGAGCACTGGCTCGACGACGTCGTGCCCGAGGCAATCCGCGTCGCCAGCCGCGACGCCGGCGGGGCGGCCGTCCAACTCGTGGGCTGGAGCCTCGGCGGCATCTTCACCCTGCTGACCGTCGCCAGCGACCAGCGCCTGCCCGTCGCCTCAGTCGCCTTGATCGCGAGCCCGTTCGATTTCGCGCGGGTGCGTCTCGCCGCTCCCCTACGCCAGCTCGCGCGGCTGACGGGCGGCGCGTTCGGCACGGCGTTGTACCGGCTGCTCGGTGGCGCGCCGGCGCCTCTCGTCAGCCGCGGCTTCCAGCTCACCTCGTTCGATCGCTACCTGACCAAGCCGTTGTGGATCCTGCGCAACCTGCCCGACCGTGACGCGATCGCCCAGTCCGAGGCGGTCGACGAGTACATGTCGAGGATGCTCGCCTACCCGGGCCGCTCGTTCGGTCAGCTGTATCACCGCTTCTTCCGCGTCAACGAGCTCGCGCGCGGCACGCTCGAGCTGAGTCCGACGCGCACGATCGAGATCGCGAACGTCCATCAGCCGGTTCTGACGATCGCCGGCACAGCCGATGCGCTCGCGTCCGTGGCCGCAGTCGAGGCGCTGCTGGATCTGCTTCCCAACGCCGCGTCGGTGCGTTTCGAGACGGTGCCGGGCGGCCACCTCGCCGCACTGACCAGCCGGACCGCGGAGGCCACGACGTGGCGGTTCCTCGACGAGTTCCTCGCCGCCAACGACCCACCCGCCGCAAGGCCGAACACGCAGCGGCCGGCCGCCAAGGCGCCGAAGCTTCCGCGGACCGCCTGACCTACGCGCCCGCAGGCTGGGGCTTGACGCCCGAGCCCTCGAAGTCGGCGTCGGGCAGCAGGCGGTCGAGCGGTCGCGGCAGCCACCAGTTCCAGCGGCCCATGATCTCCATCGTCGCCGGCACCAGCACGAGCCGGACGACCGTCGCGTCGAGGGCTATCGCCACCGCCAGCCCGACGCCGATCTCCTTGATCGACGGCACGCCGACCCCGGCGAAGACGGCGAACACCGCGACCATGATCAGCGCGGCGCTCGAGATCGTCCCTGCGCTGCGCGCCAGCCCCTGAGCGACGGCTGTCTTCGAGTCCCCGGTGACGGCGTAGCGCTCCTTGATCCGGCTGAGCAGGAAGACCTCGTAGTCCATCGACAGGCCGAACACCATCGCGAGCAGCAGCGGCGGGGTCATGGTGTTGATGTAGCCGAGCGACTCGAAGCCGAGGAAGCCGTCGATCCAGCCCCACTGGAAGACCGCCACCAGGATCCCGTAGGCGGCACCCACCGACAGCAGGTTCATCAGCACGGCCTTCAGCGGCAGCAGCACCGACCGCAGCAGGAAGAGCAGGACGACATAGCTGAAGGCGAGCACGAACAGCACGATCTTCCACAGCGACGAGGAGACCTGGACGCGGAAGTCCTCGACCGACGCCGTCGCTCCGCCGACGTCGACCGTGGCGACGGAGGCGAGCTTGTCGGCGCCGGCACCCCCGTCGCGCAGGCGGTCCACCAGCGCGCGTGTCTGCGGGCTCTCGGGATCGTGCCGTGGGGTCACCGCGACGAGGGCCGACTTCGAGTCGCGCGAGGCAGCGGGCGGCCCTACGGCGGCGACCTCGCGGTCCCGCCTCACGGCGGCGGCGAACGAGCTCAACGCCTTGCGGTTGCGCGGAGTGGTCAACTCGCCGTCGGAGAACCGTGCGAGCACCTGGACCGGCCCGACGGAGCCCGCGCCGAGCTCCTTGGCCGCCAGCTCGGCGCCGACGCGCGTCTCGTTTCCCGCGGGGAACTGACGCAGCGCGCCGTCGCCGGTCATCAGTGACAACGCCGGCAGCGCCAAGACGAGCATCAGGCCGGCGCTCAGCACCACCGTGAGCACGGGACGGCGCGTGACGCGCTCGGTCCAGCGCTGCCAGAAGCTCGGGACGACCGTGCCGGCGGGCACGGAGCGGCCACGCCGCATCCCCCGCACGCGGCGCACGAGCCAAGCCAGCACGCCCGCCGTGCGACCGGGCACATATCCGCGCTTGCCAGCGACGGCCATCACGGCAGGCAGGAAGGTCAGCGCGCCGAGGATCGAGACCGCGACGACGAGCACGGCGCCCATAGCCATCGAACGCAGGACGGTCGAGTCGACGAGGAAGAGGCCGGCCAGCGACAGGATCACCGTGATGCCCGAGAAGGCGACCGCCACTCCGGACGTGCGCATCGCGATCCGCCGCGCCTCGGCGGGCGCCGCGCCCTGCCAGATCTCCTCGCGATAGCGGGCGAGGATGAACAGCGAGTAGTCGACGGCCACGCCGATGCCGATCATCGACGCCACGTTGGTCACGAAGACCGACATCTCCGTCTGCTGGGAGAGGAAGAAGATCCCGGCTCCCGTGATCGCGACGCTCACGAACCCCAGCGCGAGCGGCATCGAGGCCGCGACCAGCGACCCGAAGACGGCGAGCAGGATCAGCATCACGATCGGGAAGCCGGCCGACTCCGCCTTGGCGAGATCCTCCTTGCTGAGGTCCTGCATGCCTGCCCACAGCGCCGCCTCGCCGACGAGATGGGTCTCGACGGGACCGGACTGGGAATCGCCGATTCCGAGCTTGTGACGCAGGTCGGCCGCCGACTCCGCGATATCGTTCATGCCCCCGCCGGTGCGGATCGGGGCGATCGCGATCGGCGACTTGGCGGCGCTCGCCTCGGCCCGGACGAGCGCACGAGCCGGGAGCTCGGTCAGCGGCATCGAGTCCACCACGCGGTCGACGCGCCGCAGCTCGCGGCGCACGTCGGCCGTGTCCGCGCCCGGCTTGCGCGCGACGACCACCGACAAGGCTTCACGCTCGGCGAGGCTGAAGTCGGTGATCGCGAGGTCGACGGCTTCGGAGCCCGACCCGGGGATTGAGAAGCCACCACTCGTCAAGTGCTCCGTCTGGCGCATGGTGAACGGCAGCGAGGCGATCAGCAGGACGATCCAGGCGCCTAGGACGAGCCAACGCCGGCGCTCGAGGAAAGAGCTCAGCTTGTCCATTGCCCGCTGCATGTGCTGCTCCTTCTGCCGCCGTCCAAGAGTGATAGCTGGCTAGCCAGCCAACTGTGCAGACATTGGACCACAGACAGTGGCAATCCCACTGTGATGTAGCTCACGGAGCGCTAGCGCGAGCCGAGCAGAGCTCGAGCGGTGCGGATGCCGAGATCGAACGCGGGACCGCTGTCCCACTCCGGATCGGAGATCAGCTGCAGGCCCATCCCGTCGCCCAGCGCGAACAGCATCGAGGCGACAGCCTCGGGCTCGGCGTCGAGCGACACGACGCCCTCGCGCTGCTTCTCGCGCAAGGCCTCGGCGAGCTGGCCGCGCCAACGGCGGTAGAGCTCGGCGAGCTCGGCGCGGATCTCCTCGCTGCGCCGCGACGCGCTGAGCATCTCGTAGAGGACCGCCTGCGCGCCGGGCTGGTCGGCGACGAACGCCTCGAGCGTCTGGACCAGCACACCGACGATCTCGTCGACGGTCCGGGCAGCGGCGAGGTGCTCCTCGAGCACGGCCACGCGCGCGTCGCAGTCCGTGCGAACCACCTCGACCATCAGGCGCTCTTTCGAGCCGAAGTAGTAGTGCAGCAATCCACGCGAGACACCGGCCTCACGCGCGACTACGTCGAACGTGGAACCCGCTGCGCCGCGCTTGCCGACGCTGATGCGCATCGCCTCGACGATGCGCTGCGCCTTCTCACCCTCGAGCTTGCGAGGGGCCTGTAGGGAAGCCTCCATGGCCAGCCAGTCTAGCTGGCTAGCCAGCCAGTTGCCTTGTCCACTTACGAGGCGTTCGCGGACTCGGCCGGAGCCGCCGCAGGGCTCGGCGTTGTCGTAGAGGTGTACTCGTACTCCTCCTCGGCACCGAAGAGGGCGTCGAGTGCCTTCTTGCGCAAGTCCTCGTTGACGACCATCGCAAGCGCCGCTCCGAGGACGGCGAGGAACAGCAGCTTGCCGAGACCACCCCGGCGCTTCGGCTTCGCGCGGAGCGAGTCGGCCGCGCTCTTGAGCGAGTCCGCCGACTTCTTCAGGTCTCGCTGCAGCTTCTTGTCCTCGAACGCCTTCGTCGGGCCCTTGCCGTCGATGCGACTGTAGGCCTTACGTGCCGACTCGAACGCGGTGCGCAACTCGTCGCGCAGCTCGGGGTCCTCCATCAGCTTGCGGAGGTACGGGTTCTCCCGTGCCGCCTGGCCCGCCGCGAATGCTCCGGCTGCCGCTGTCTTCTTCGATGCCATGGCTCTCCTCGCGTTGGGCTTGACCTTCGTCCGAGGATAACCGCTCAGCCCAAGGCTGCTGCCAGGACGTCGTCGATGGTGTCCGCGAACACGAACTCCATACCCGCAAGCAGGTTGGGCGGAAACTCCTCCAAATCGGGCTCGTTGCGGCCCGGCGCGATGACTCGCGTAAGGCCCGCGCGCTGCGCGGCGAGCGCCTTCTCCTTGAGCCCACCGATCGGCAAGACGTGCCCGACGAGGGTGATCTCCCCGGTCATCGCCGTGTCCGAGCGCACGCAGCGGTCGCCGATCAGCGACGCCAGCGCCGTGGCCATCGTGATGCCGGCGCTCGGGCCGTCCTTGGGGATGGCCCCGGCCGGGACGTGCAGATGGACGTCGTGGGTGGCGAACCAGTCGTCGGGCGCGTCGGGCGCGACTTCTGCGAGGTTGCGCCGCACGTAGGACATCGCCGCGTTGGCCGACTCGCGCATGACGTCGCCCAGCTGCCCGGTGATCTGCAGCTTGCCGCCACCCGCGAATGCGGTCGCCTCGACGAACAGGACGTCTCCCCCAACCGGCGTCCAGGCGAGTCCCGTCGCCACGCCAGGCTGATGGGTACGCCGCCCGACATCCGACTGGAAGCGGCGCTTGCCGAGCAGCTCGCGCACCGCCTTGGGACCGACGTGGCGCTTCGTGCGGCGAGTGCCCTCGGCGTACTCGCGCGCCACCTTGCGGCAGATCGCGCCGATCTCACGCTCGAGGTTGCGCACGCCGGCCTCTCGCGTGTAGCCGTCGATCAACTCGCGCAGCGCCGGATCGGTCAGCTCGATCTTCGACTTGACGAGCCCGTTGCGATCGATCTGGCGTGGCACGAGGTAGCGCTTGGCGATCTCGAGCTTCTCCTCCTCCGTGTAGCCGGCGAGCTGGATGATCTCCATCCGGTCGCGCAGCGGGCCGGGGATCGGCTCGAGCTGGTTGGCGGTGGTGATGAAGAGGACCTTCGAGAGGTCGAGCGGCAGGTCGAGGTAGTGGTCGCGGAAGCTGCCGTTCTGCTCGGGGTCGAGCACCTCGAGCATCGCGCTCGACGGGTCGCCGCGGAAGTCCGAGCCCATCTTGTCGATCTCGTCGATCATCAAGACGGGGTTGTTCGACCCGGCGTCGCGCAGCGCTCGCACGATGGTCCCGGGCATTGCGCCGACGTAGGTGCGGCGGTGGCCGCGGATCTCCGACTCGTCGCGTACGCCGCCGACCGAGATCCGCTCGAACTCGCGTCCCATCGCCGCGGCGATCGAGCGCCCGAGCGACGTCTTGCCGACGCCCGGGGGGCCCACGAAGCAGAGGATCGAGCTGGGCGCGTCGGGCTTCAGCTTGCGCACGGCGAGGAACTCGAGGATCCGGTCCTTGACCTTCTCGATGTCGTAGTGGTCGTGGTCGAGCACCTCGCGTGCCCGCGCCAGGTCGATGTCGTCCGCGGTCGACTTCGACCACGGCAGCGACGCGAGCCACTCGAGGTAGTTGCGGATCGTCCCGTGCTCGGCAGACTGCGGCGGCAGACGCTCGAAGCGCTGCAGCTCGCGCTCGGCCTGCTTCTCGGCGTGCTCGGGCAGGCCCGCCTGCTCGAGGCGCTCGCGCAGCTCGGCGGCCTCGGCGGCCTGCTCGTCGACCTCGCCGAGCTCCTCCTGGATCGCCTTGAGCTGCTGGCGCAGGAAGTACTCGCGCTGGCCCTTCTCCATCTCGGACTCGACCTGCGACTGGATCTGGGTGCCGATCGAGATCAGCTCGGACTCGCGGGCGAGCAGCTCGTAGAGCCGCCGCAGCCGCTTCTCGACGTCGCGCTCCTCGAGCAGCTCCTGGCGCTCCTCGAGCTTGATCCGCAGCGACCCGGCGATCATGTGAGCGAGCTCGGCGGGATCGTCGAGATTCGCGACGGCCATCTGCAGCTCGGCAGGTAGGTAGGGAACCTGCTCGACGATCTGGGTGAACGTGCCCTGGACGTTGCGGAACAGCGCCTCCAGCTGCGGCGACGGAGCGACGACGTCAGGGGCGGGCTCGACGCCGGTCACGAGATAGGGCTCACGCTGAACGACCCTCCCTATCTCGACGCGCTGAGCGCCGTGGACGAGGATCCTCAGGCTGCCGTCGGGAACCTTCAGCATCCGCGCCACGACTCCGGCGACGCCGACCGTGTAGAGGTCCTCGGGGCCGGGGTCCTCGATCTCCCCCTCGCGCGACGCGACCATGACCAGCATCCGGTTGCCGCCGAGGACGTCGTTGACGAGCTCGATCGAGCGCGGTTGGCCGATCGCCAAGGGCATCAACGTCTCCGGGAACGGGACGCTGTCCTTCAGTGGCAGCAACGGCAGCGCATCGGGCAGACCGGCGCCGACCGGAACGCTCTGGAGCTGCCCGTCCGGCGTCGGGATCTCGATTGCCGAGGGCACCTCCTACTCGCCCGCCTCGCCGACCCGGATGCGACGAACTCGCTGATCACCTTGGGCCAGCGGCACCTCGACGACTAGGACTCCATCGTCATAGCTCGCACGGGCCTCGGCGGCGATCACGTCCGCGCCGAGCTCGACGACCCGCCGGAACGGTCCGTGCTCGATCTCGATCTGCTGGTAGAGACGTCCCTGCGCCTGCTCGGCCCGCCGCTCACCGGCGATCACGAGCTGCCGCCCGCGGATCTCGAGCGCGACGTCGTCGATGCGCACGCCCGCCAGCTCCGCCCGGACGATCGCCCTCGGCGGACCGTCGACGTAGTAGACGTCGACCGGCGGCGCGAAGCCGCGCCCACGGAAGCCGGTGCGCTCGAAGACGTCACCGAACAGCTCGTCGATCTCGTGCCGCATGCGCTCGAAGTTCGCGAACAGATCCCGCTCAGACGCCACCGGAAGAACCTACCCAGCGTTATACGTCGTAGACAGCGCCCTCGTGGGCGACCTCGACGGGACCATCGAATGCGCTCTTGGCAAGGTCGCACGCCTCGTCCCGATCGAGCTCGTCTGAGATGTGAGTGAGGACGAGTCGCTTGGTCCCTGCAGCCTTGGCGTGCTGGCCGGCCTCCTCGGCAGTCAGGTGTCCGCGCTCGCCCGAACGCTCCGGGCGCGGCAGCGTCGCCTCGCAGAGGAAGAGGTCGGCATCGCGCGCGAACTCGATCAGCTCGGGCGCCGGACGCGAGTCGGCCCCGTATGCGAACCGTCCCGGCCCGTTCGACGAGACGACCGAGATCGCGTGCGAGACGATGAAGTGCGGCATCGGGGCGAAGGTGAAGGACAGCGGTCCGATCTCGACCGGGGAGTCGGTCGCGTACTCCTCGACCCCGAACGCCTGCTCGACGAGGTCCTCGTTGCCCCAGGCACCCACGACCCGCCGCAACAGCGCCTTTCCGCCCGGGGGCAGTAGGAGCCGCGGGCACGCCGGGCAGTCGGTCCCGGGCCACGGTGGAACCGGAACCGGCTGTTGGCGCGGCGCATGGATCAAGGCGTACGAGTAGGGCACGAGATCGATGAAGTGGTCCGCGTGCATATGGGAGACGACGACTGCGTCGACGTCGACGTAGTCGACGAACTGGCGCAGCTTTCCGAAGACGCCGTTGCCGCAGTCGACGAGGACCGTCGTGTCGCCGTCTTGGAGCAGGTAGCCGGAGCACGCTCCGTCAGCGTCCTGCCAAGCAGGAGACTTGCCCAGAACGGTCAGCCGCATAGCGGGACCCTAACTGCAAAGGGGCTCGCTCAGGTCGGCTGAGGAAAGGCGTACGCAGACCAGGTCCGCTCGGTGCGAAACGCGAACGCGAGCTGGCGCTCGGGAGCGAGACCGCGCTCAGCGGGGCGGAAGGTCGTGCAGGGCTCTCCCAGGTCGAGCGCACAGAGCTGGTTCTGTTGGAAGAAGCAGTCCTCGCACTTCGCGCGCTTCGCCTTCTTTGCCATCTGCCGCTCGGGTCTCCTGGTTCGCGTTGCCATGCCGAGCCCGATGGTGCCTGACCGGCGAGGGAGCCGTCCAAGCCCATTCCGCAAATCCCGCGTTTTTCGATTTCCACGGAAATTGCAGGGTGATCGTGATCTGGCCTGCTCTTTGCGGGTTTAGCCGACGTCGATCTGGGGTTTCGGCGCGTCGGCTCGGACAGACCGAGTTCAATGGGTCGCATGGAGCTCGTCACCGGCGCGACCGGCTACGTCGGAGGCCGCCTGGTCGAGCGCCTGCTGGCGGAGGGACGCCACGTCCGCGCGCTGTCGCGCAACCCCTCGCGAGCGCAGCCGCGAGAGCGGCTCGAGGCGGCCGTGGGAGATCTGATTTCCGGTGACGGCGTCCGTGCGGCGCTCGAGGGCTGCTCGGTCGCTTACTACCTCGTGCACTCGATGGAGGCGGTGGCGAGCGGCGACAGCGACTTCGCCCGTCGTGACCGCCAGGCGGCTGAGCGATTCGCGGCCGATGCGACAGCGGCCGGCGTGGAGCGGGTCGTCTATCTCGGCGGACTGGCCCCAAGCGACGCGCCGCCGTCGGCTCACATCGCCTCGCGGATCGAGGTCGAGGAGATTCTGCTCGCCGGCTCACCGGCGGCCACCGCTCTCCGCGCCTCGATCGTGATCGGCGCGCGCTCGTCGTCATTCCGCATTCTCGTGCGCCTGATAGAGCGTCTCGCCGTGCTGCCGATGCCGGCTTGGCGAGAGAAGGTCACACAACCGATAGCCGAGCGCGACGCCGTCGAGTATCTCGCGCGCACGCCGTCGGTCGAGGCCAGCGCCGGGCGCTCACTCGACATCGCGGGCCCCGACGTGGTGAGCTACGGCGAGATGATGGCCCGGATCGCGAATGAGATGGGCGTCGGTCGCGCGAGCGTCGGACTTGGCTTTTCGCTTACTCCGCCCGCAAGTGCCGTGGTGAGCGCTATCTCGGGGCAGCCGATCGAGCTCGTACGCCCGTTGATGGAGAGCCTCCAGCACGACCTGCTTCCGCGTCCGGATTGTGACGCCGCCGCGATCTACGGCCTCCGACCGCTCACGTTCGAGCGCGCCGTCATTCGTGCGCTTGCCGACTGGGAGTCGCGCGAGGAGCTGGCGGCCCGGTGAAGGTCGAGCGCTCGGTCGAGATCGCGGCTAGCCCGGAGAGGCTGTACGAGGTCATCATGAATCCGAACTGCCTCGAGCAGTGGGTGACCATTCACTCGTCATTGGAAGATGCGCCGTCGGGAACGCTCGAGCAGGGGTCACGACTCACCCAGCGCCTCGAGCTGGCCGGAAGGTGCTTCACGGTGCAGTGGACCGTGGTCGAGAACCAGCGAGCACGGCGCGTGGTGTGGGAAGGCAGGGGACCGATGCGCTCGCGCGCCGGCGTGACATACGGCCTGGAGCCGATCGCAGGCGGTACCCGTTTCTCGTATACGAACGAGTTCTTGCTTCCGGGCGGCCTGCTGGGGAGGGCGGCGGGCCCGGTGGTCCGCACCGTCACGGCAGGCGAGCTTGACCGTTCACTTGACCGCCTCAGGGCATTGGTGGAGTAACCAGTTTCAATACACCGCCCGAATAGGAACACTCGCTTACCTAAACGACGGTTAACTTCTGTAACACTGTGCCTCACAGCCTGGCGTGAATCCCTACCCTCACGTCCAGACGAACCACGAGGAGGACCCCCCTAGTGACCGACTTTCTCAAGAACACCCTCAAGGACATCGAGGCCCGCCGTCGCGAGCTCGAGCCGCTTGTAGAGGAGTACCGTCAGCTCGAGGAGGCGGCCGCCGCCCTCCAGGGAGTCGACGGAAACGGTGGCTCGCGCAGCCGTCGTGCGACGTCTACGTCGACCGCCCCGGCGAAGCGCCGTCGCAGCACCTCGTCGGGAACCGGCCGTCGCGGCCGGCCGAGCGGATCCGGCAAGCGCGCCCAGCAGGCGCTCGACCTAGTCGCCGGTCAGCCCGGGATCACCATCCCCGAGCTCGCCAAGGCGATGGCCATCCAGCCGAACTACCTGTACCGAGTTCTGCCCGGGCTCCAGCAGGACGGCAAGGTCAAGAAGAAGGACAAGGGCTGGTACCCAGCCTGAGCCTCTAGGGGTCCGGGGGCTCGCGCCCCCGGACGTCCTCCCACCAGCCGGTCCTAGATCAGGCCTAGCTCCTTGACCGCGTCACGCTCGTCGGTGAGCTCCTTCACCGAGGCGTCGATCTTGACGCGTGAGAAGTCGTCGATCTCGAGACCCTGCACGATCGACCAGCTGCCGTCGGCGGTCGTGCAGGGGAAGCTCGAGATGATCCCCTCCTCGACGCCGTAGCTGCCGTCGGACGGGACGGCCATCGAGACCCAGTCTCCCTCAGGCGTGCCGTGCATCCAGTCGTGCACGTGGTCGATCGCCGCGTTGGCGGCAGAAGCTGCGCTCGAGGCGCCGCGCGCCTCGATGATCGCGGCACCGCGCTTGGCAACGGTGGGAATGAACTGATCCTCGATCCAAGCCTGATCGTCGACCACGTCGGCAGCCGTCTCACCGCCGACCTTCGCGTGGAAGAGGTCGGGGTACTGCGTGGCCGAGTGATTGCCCCAGACCGTCATATTGGTGACGTCGGTAACTGGCCGCCCGAGCTTGCTGGCGACCTGCGAGATGGCGCGATTGTGGTCGAGGCGCATCATCGCGGTGAAGCGCTCGGCCGGGATGTCGGGGGCGTTCGACTTGGCGATCAGCGCGTTGGTGTTCGCCGGGTTGCCGACCACCAGCACCTTGACGTCGTCGGCCGCGTGCGCGTTGAGCGCCTGGCCCTGGGGACGGAAGATGCCGCCGTTTGCCTCGAGCAGGTCGCCACGCTCCATGCCCGGCCCACGCGGACGGGCGCCGACCAGCAGCGCGACGTTGACGCCGTCGAAGGCCCGATTCGGGTCGTCGCTGATGTCGATGCCGGCGAGTAGCGGAAAGGCGCAGTCGTCGAGCTCCATCGCCGTGCCCTCAGCCGCACCGACGGCCTGTGGGATCTCGAGCAGGCGCAGCTCGACCGGCGTGTCGGGACCGAGCATCTGACCGCTGGCGATTCTGAACAGCAGTGCGTAGCCGATCTGGCCGGCGGCACCGGTGACGGCTACTCGTACGGGGGTGTTGCTCACGGTTGGGATCTCTCCTGAGTCGAAGGTGGTCACGTGATCTCGCTACGCATGCGACATCGCCTGCTCGAGGCGCTCGTCGATCGCAGCGAGGAACTCCTGGGTGGTGAGGAAGGGCTGGTCGGGCCCGACCAGCAGCGCGAGGTCCTTGGTCATCTTGCCGCTCTCGACCGTCTCGACACAGACTCGCTCGAGCGTCTCCGCGAACTGCGAGACCTCGGGCGTGTCGTCCATCCGGCCGCGTGCCGACAGCGCTCGCGTCCACGCGAAGATCGAGGCGATCGGGTTGGTCGATGTCGGCTTGCCCTGTTGGTGCTGCCGGAAATGGCGCGTCACCGTGCCGTGCGCGGCCTCCGCCTCGACGGTCTTGCCGTCGGGCGTCATCAAGACGCTTGTCATCAGGCCGAGCGAGCCGAAGCCCTGCGCGACGGTGTCCGACTGCACGTCGCCGTCGTAGTTCTTGCAAGCCCAGACGTAACCGCCCTCCCACTTCAAGGCCGCGGCGACCATGTCGTCGATCAGGCGGTGCTCGTAGGTGATGCCGGCGGCGTCGAAGTCCGTCTTGAACTCGGCCTCGAAGACCTCCTGGAAGAGATCCTTGAAGCGGCCGTCGTAGCGCTTCATGATCGTGTTCTTCGTCGACAGGTAGACGGGGTAGCCGCGCTCGAGGCCGTAGCGCATCGAGGCGCGCGCGAAGTCGCGGATCGAGTCGTCGAGGTTGTACATCGCCATCGCGACGCCGCCACCGGGGAAGTCGTAGATGTCGAGCTCGATCGGGTCGTCGCCGTTCTTCGGCGTGAAAGTCATCGTCAGCGAGCCCTCGCCGGGAACGACGAGATCCGTCGCGCGGTACTGATCGCCGAACGCATGACGGCCGATCACGATCGGCTTCGTCCAACCGGGGACGAGGCGCGGGATGTTCGAGATCACGATCGGCTCGCGGAAGATGACGCCGCCGAGGATGTTGCGGATGGTCCCGTTCGGCGAGCGGTACATCTCCTTGAGGCCGAACTCCTCGACCCGCGCCTCGTCCGGCGTGATCGTGGCGCACTTCACGCCGACGCCGTGCTCCTTGATCGCGTTCGCGGCATCGACGGTGATCTGATCCGACGTGGCGTCGCGGCTCTCGATCCCGAGGTCGAAGTACCTCAGGTCGACGTCGAGGTAGGGAAGGATGAGCTGGTCCTTGATGAAGGCCCAGATGATGCGGGTCATCTCGTCGCCGTCGAGCTCGACGATCGGGTTCTCGACTTTGATCTTCGCCACCAGAGTTCCTTCGCTCGCTCGTTGGCGGGCGCAGGTTACCCGGGCATGCCCGGTCGGGAGACCTCCGGCTGCCACCATGTGCACATGCTCGGCGGCAGATCGATCCAGTTCGCCCGAGTGTTCGGCATCCGCATCGGCGTCGATCCGAGCTGGTTCTTCGTCCTCTTCTTGATCATCTGGTCGCTGTCGGGCTACTACGGCGACAACGACGGGCCGTTCCCCGACGAGTCCGGCAAGGCGTTCGCGCTGGCGGTGGTCTCGGCATTGCTGTTCTTCGGCTCGGTTCTGCTGCACGAGCTCGGACACGCGCTCGAGGCTCGGCGATCGGGCATCGGCATCGCCGGCATCGACCTCTGGATGTTCGGCGGGGTGGCGAAGATGGAGCGCGACACCAGGTCGGCCGGCGAGGAGTTCCGCGTCGCCGCGGCGGGACCGCTGGTCACGCTGCTGATCGCGGCCGCCTGCTTCGGCGCCGTGACGCTGCTCGAGGGATCGGGCGCGGCGACCGACTCGGCACGGTTCGATGCGGGTGGGAGCGAGGTCGTGGCCGTGCTCGGCTATCTGACCTCGATCAACATCCTGCTGCTGGTCTTCAACTTGATCCCCGGCTTCCCGCTCGACGGCGGGCGCATCGCCCGCGCGATCGCGTGGAAGATCACTGGCGATCGGACGCGCGCCACGCGCTTCGCGGGAACGCTCGGCCGCGGGTTCTCGTTCCTGCTGCTCGGCCTCGGCGCCTACCTCTTCCTGGTCGGCGACGTCTTCTCCGGCATCTGGTTCGCGATCATCGGGATGTTCCTCGGTCAGGCGGCACGGTCGGCAGTGGCCCAGACCGAGCTGACGAGCCGGATCGAGGGCCTCTCGGTGTCCGACGTCATGGACGCCGAGCCGGTTGCCGTGCCGGACGAGCTCACGGCGGACCGCGCCTACGAGGACTTCTTCCTGCGCTACGGCTGGCCCTGGTTCCCAGTCGTCGACGCGGACGGGCACCTCGCAGGCATGGTCACGCGCGAGAGCGTCGAGGGGATACCCGAGCCACTGCGCGCCACGGAGACCGTCGCCTCGGTCATGGCCAGCGATCCCGGCGACGCGGAGAGCTCGCTGCGCGTCGATCAGGACGAGCCGCTCGAGTCGTTGCTCGGCCGCGAGGGCTTGGTCCGCCTCGGAGCAGTGCTCGCCGTCGACCGTGAGGGCCGCTTGCGCGGCATCGTCAGCTCGGACGACGTGCGCCGCGCCCTCCAGGGCTCCGCGGCGACGATCTAGATAGGATCGCCGCCGCCTCGTCCTCCCCACCATGCCCCAGCACGACGTCCTCGTAATCGGAGCCGGCCTCGCCGGCCAGCGCGCAGCCCTAGCGGCGGCCGAGGCCGGCGCATCCGTCGGGATCATCTCCAAGGTCCACCCGGTCCGATCGCACTCCAACGCGGCGCAAGGTGGCATCAACGCGGCGCTGAACCCCGAGGACTCGTGGGAGTCGCACGCCTTCGACACGGTCAAGGGCTCGGACTACCTCGGCGACCAGGACGCGATCGAGATCATGTGCCGCGAGGCGCCGGACGAGATCCTCCACCTCGAGCACCTCGGCGTCACGTTCCACCGCAATGCGCAGGGCAAGCTCGGAACACGCGCCTTCGGCGGCGCCTCCGCGGCGCGCACCTACTACGTCGCCGACATCACCGGTCAGGCGATCCTGCACGTCCTCTACGAGCAGCTGATGAAGCACGACGAGGTCGAGCGCTTCGAGGAGTGGTTCACGACCGCGCTCGTCAAGGACGACAGTGGCCGCATCGCGGGCGCGGTCACGCGCAACATCCGCGACGGCTCGATCGAGCTCTTCACCGCCAAGACCGTGATCCTGGCGACGGGTGGCAACGGCCGGATCTTCGAGCCGACCACCAACGCCCTCATCTGCACGGGTGACGGCATCGCGATGGCCTACCGCGCCGGCGCCGCCCTGATGGACATGGAGATGGTCCAGTACCACCCGACCACGCTCGCGGGGATCGGCCTGCTGATCACCGAGGGCGCGCGCGGCGAGGGTGCCCATCTCTACAACGCGCAGGGCGAGCGCTTCATGGAGAAGTACGCGCCGAACAAGATGGAGCTCGCCTCGCGCGACGTCGTCTCCCGCGCCGAGCAGACCGAGATCAACGAGGGCCGCGGCTTCCCCGACGGCACCGTCGCGCTCGACATCACCGTCGTGCCCAAGCAGCGCATCCACGAGGCGCTGCGCGAGATCGTCATGGTCGGCCGCGACTTCGCCGGCGTCGACATCACGCGCGAGCCGATCCGGATCAAGCCGGGCAATCACTACGTCATGGGCGGCGTCAAGACCGACGTCGACGGCCAGACCGACGTCCCGGGCCTCTACGCCGCCGGCGAGTGCGCCTGCGTCTCGGTCCACGGCGGCAACCGCCTCGGCGCCAACTCGCTGCTCGACACGCTGATCTTCGGCCGCCGCTCGGGCCAGCACGCGGCCGGCGTCGCGAAGGGCATGGCGATGCCGAAGCCAGCCGGCGAGGAGCTCGGGCGCGAGCGCGAGCTGATCTCCTCGATCGTCTCGCGCGACCGCAGCGGTCGCCGCGTCTCCGAGATCCGAGCCGAGATGGGCGCCGTGATGGACAAGCACTGCGCCGTCTTCCGCGACGAGGAGGGCCTCAACACCGCCCTCGAGACCATCCGCCGCCTCGGCGAGGAGGCCAAGACGGTCTCGATCGACGACGGCGGCAGCGTCTTCAACCAGGACGTACTGGGCGCGCTCGAGCTGCAGTTCATGCTCGACAACGCGGCCTGCATCGTCACCGGCGCGATCGAGCGCAAGGAGAGCCGCGGAGCGCAGTTCCGCACGGACTACCCTGAGCGCAACGACGAGGAGTGGATCCGTCACATCAACCTCACCGCCGGCGAGGACGGCGATCCACAGGTCTCCTACTCGGACGTGACCATGACCCAGTGGGAGCCCCAGGAGCGCAAGTACTAGATGTCTGACTACACGCTCAAGATCCGTCGCTACAACCCGGAGTCGGGACAGCCCGCGTATTGGAGCGAGTACGAGGTCGACGTGGCGCCCGAGCGCTCGGTGCTCCAGGGCATCCTCGAGGCGCGTGACAAGCAGGACGGGTCGATCGGCATCCGCTGCTCCTGCCGTGCCGCGATCTGCGGCTCGTGTGCGGTACGGGTCAACGGCAAGACCGTGCTCGCCTGCAACACGGCGATCGGCGAGGCCGCCGAGAAGGCAGGCCCCGGCAACCCGATCGTCGTCGAGCCGATGAACAACTACCCGGTCCTCAAGGACCTGATCGTCGACATGGACGCCGTCCACTGGCGCAAGATCCAGCGCGTCGTCCCGTGGCTGCTTCCCGAGGGCGCGCCGCCGGAGCGCGAGTACATCGTCCCGCCCGAGTCGATGATCGACATCACCCAGTCGATGGCCTGCATCCAGTGCGGCGCCTGCGTCGGCGCCTGCCTCTCCCTCGAGGTCGACCCGGAGTTCGTCGGTCCGGCGGCGCTGGCCAAGGCCTACCGCTTCGTCGGCGACCCGCGTGACGGCCAGGAGGAGGAGCGCCTGCGCGACCTCGCCGAGGACCCGCACGGGATGTACGACTGCACGCACTGCTTCGCCTGCATCGAGGTCTGCCCGAAGGACGTCGCGCCGATGAGCCAGATCATGCGGCTGCGCCGGCGGGCGACCAACGACTACGAGATCAAGGACCGCAACAACGGCTACGGCCACGAGCGGGCGATGGTCGACATAGTTGAGAAGTGGGGCACGCTGCATGAGGCCCAGATGCCGGTGCGCTCCGGCGGCGACGGCTCGATGATCAAGGGCCAGACCGAGCCGAGTGCCGTCAAGGCGCTGATCTCCGACCTCCCGACCGCCTTCCGCGGCTTCCGGGCCGGCAAGATGACTATCAAGAAGGTGCTCCACCACCCGAAGCTGCCGGGCCAGGAGAACGTCAAGAACATCTACGAGGCCATCGAGTCCAAGGACCAGCGACTCGAGCTCAACCTCTACATCGTCGGCGAGAACGGCGGCGAGGAGGAGGGCGTCATGGCCGAGGGAGGACTGGAGTCGTGAAGCTCGCTTACTGGCCCGGCTGCGTGTCGCGCGGCTTCACCCCCGAGCTGCACGGCTCGATGGATCTCGTCGCGCCGAAGCTCGATCTCGAGCTCGTCCAGCTCGACCGCGCCAACTGCTGTGGCGCCGGTGTGATCGCCGAGCACAACATGGAGCTCGCCGACACGCTCAACGCGCGCACGTTCGCGATGGCCCAGAACGTCGAGGGCGCGGCGGGCATGATGAACATCTGCTCGACGTGCCAGGGCGCTCAGTCCGAGTGCCAGGAGCGCCTCGACGCCGACTCCGGCTACCGCGACACCGTCAACGCCACCCTCTCGGCGGAGAACCTCTCCTACGAGAAGAGCGCCGACTGGTGGAACAAGAACTTCCTCTGGCTCCTCGTCGAGGAGATCGGCCTCGACAAGCTGCGCTCGAAGGTCGTGCGTCCGCTCGAGGGGCTGCGGATCGCGCCCTTCTACGGCTGCTACATCGTGCGGCCGACCAAGCGCCTGGGCATGGCCGACCACCCCGAGCGCGACCAGTACCTCGACTACGTGATCGAGGCGCTCGGCGCCGAGTCGGTCGAGTACGCCGGAGCGCGCAAGTGCTGTGGCTTCCCGGTCATCACGATGAACAAGACGACCTCGCTGCGCCAGGCGGGGCGCCACCTCGCCGACGCGATCGACGCCGGCGCGGACTGCCTCGTGACGCCGTGTCCGCTCTGCCACCTGAACCTCGACATGCAGCAGCCGATGGCGGCCAAGTACGTCGAGCGCGACCTCGACGTGCCGGTGCTCCACCTGCCGCAGATGGTCGGTCTTGCGCTCGGGCTCGATCCCAAGGACCTCGGGATGGACAAGCACGTCGTGAAGACGAAGGACGTGCAGCGCAAGATCGCCGAGCTGGCCGCGGCCTAGCGATACTCCGCCGTCACGCGTGGGGCCTACAGTGTGGGCGTGAGCAGCCCGCGAAAGCACGCCACCGACAAGCCTCTCGAGGACCCGTGGCGCCTGAACGAGGCGGTGCGCAAGCGGCGCATTCGCGAGGACGGGCGGCGTTCGCTAGCCGTCAATTTGGCAGAGGGACTCGCGCTGAGCGATTTCCTATCGCGGTTCAAGGGTGCCGCCCGTAAGTGAGCAGGCCCGCCGGTTTGCGCGAGCTGCTGGAGCAGCTGCTCGCGGCAGAGACTCGGTTCGTGTTGGTCGGAGGTCTTGCGGTGAACGCCTGGGGCTACCTGCGGGCGACCCGAGACATCGACATCGTTCCGGATCCAGACCCCGAGAACCTCGACAGGCTCGCGCGGCTCTTGGAGAGCCTCGGCGGCAAGGTGGAGGTAGACGGCGGCCAGCTCGCGTCAAGCGCTATCGGAACGTTCTTGAAGGCGGGGGACCGTACGCTCGTGACCATGGACGCCGGTAGCGTCGATGTGCTCCAGGGCCTGCCGCAGATCCCGAGCTACGAGCGGTTGCGAGCGGATGCCAAGCCCGTCGAGCTTGACGGGATTCGGGTGAGTATCTGCTCACTCGACGATCTATTGGCCATGAAGCGAGCGTCAACCCGACCGCGAGATCGAGACGACGTCGAGGCGCTCGAGGCGCTCGACGGCGCCGACGCCTAGGGCTTGTCGGCGGCGATTACGGCGAGGTCCAAGTGGGTCCAGCAGAGGTGGGGTTGGAGGCCGGCTTGGAGGCCGGCTTGGTCGAGCCAGTCGAGCTGGTCGCCGATCGTGCTGGGGTTGTCGTATTCGCTGAGCTCTGAGGAGACGTCGGCGGGATCGTCGGGGACGACGAGGTCGGCGAGAACGAAGCGGCCACCTGGACGTAGGGCATCGGCGATGCGCCCGTAGAGGTCCTGCTTCTGGGCTGCGGGGAGGTGGTGAATCGTCAGAGCGGACGTGATCAGCGGGAAGTCGCCGCCAGGGAGTGGGTGCTCGAGGCGAGCGACATGGAAGTGGGCCCGCTTGCCGGCGAGCATCTCGCGTGCGGCGCTCAGCATGTCCTCGCTGGCGTCCACGCCGATCAGCTAGGTCTCCGGGTCCCAGCGCTCGTGCGCGTCCATCGGGCGATTCTCGCCCAGGCGTCGAGGAGTTGGCAACTAGCGGGCGTGCGTGCCCAGCAAGTTGCGCGAGTGCAGCAGCTCCGCGACCTGGACGGCGTTGAGCGCGGCGCCCTTGCGCAGGTTGTCGCCGACGATCCAGAGGTTGAGGCAGTTGTCCTGCGACGGGTCTCGGCGAATGCGACCGACGAGCACGTCGTCGCCACCGGCGGCGTCGATCGCGAGCGGGTAGATGCCGTTGGCGGGATCGTCGAGGACCTTGACGCCAGGAGCCGACGTGAGCAGCTCGCGACACTCCTCCGGGGACAGATCCTCGCCCATCTCGACGTTGACCGACTCGGAGTGCCCCGTGTAGACCGGTATCCGCACGCAGGTCGCCGAGATGCGGATCTGGTCGTCGCCGAGGATCTTGCGTGTCTCGGCCATCATCTTGCGCTCCTCGGTGGTGTAGTCGTCACCTTCCTTGAAGCTCTCGACCTGCGGCATCGCGTTGAAGGCGATTTGGTGCGGGTAGATCTTGGCCTGTGGGATCTCGGTCGCCTCGAGCACCGCGCGCGCCTGGTCGTGCAGCTCCTCGACGGCGCGCTGGCCGGTGCCCGACACCGCCTGATAGGTCGAGATCACGAGCCGCTCGATGCCGACCCGGTCGAGAATCGGCTTGAGCGCCACGACCATCTGCATCGTCGAGCAGTTCGGGTTGGCGACGATGCCGCGATGCGAGTCGAGAGCCTCGGGATTGACCTCGGACACGACCAGCGGGACATCGTCCTTCATCCGCCAGAAGGAGGAGTTGTCGACCACGACGGCGCCGGCGTCGGCGAAGCGCGGTCCCCACTCCTCGCTGACCTCCGAGCCGGCCGAGAACAGCGCGAGGTCGAAGCCCTGGATCGCCTCGTCGCCAAGCGCGACGACGGTCAGCTGTCGGTCTCCCCAGTCGATCGTGCGACCCGCCGAGCGCTCCGAGGCGAACGGCACGACCTCGCCGGCCGGGAAGCCGCGCTCGCGCATGATGCCGAGGATCGTCGAGCCGACCGCACCGGTCGCGCCCACCACCGCGACGCGCATCGTCAGTCGACCTCGGGCGGCTCGGTGATCGACCCGACGACGGGGCGGTGATCGCCGGCGACTTCCTCTCGGCGCACGGCGTCGGCGCCCAGGCCGAAGGCCGCGTGCAGCTGGCGGACGGCCTCTGCGACGTGCTCCTCGCGGATCACGCAGGAGATCTTGATCGGCGACGTCGAGATCATCTCGATGTTCACGCCCGCGTCGCCGAGGACGCTGAAGGTCTTGGCCGCGACGCCCGGGTGGCTGCGCATCCCGGCGCCGACGATCGACACCTTGGCCATCGTGCCGTCGCTGGCGATGCCGCCGATGCCGAGGTCGCCACGAGCTGCCTCGAGCGCGTCGAGCGCGCCCGGAAGGTCGTCGCGCGGGACCGTGAACGACATGTCGGCCATCCGGCCGTCGGTCTCCGGCTCGTTCTGGATGATCATGTCGACGTTGACGTTCGCCTCGGCGAGTGCCGTCAGCACCTTGCCGGCGATGCCCGGGTGGTCCGGGACGCCGGTGAGGGTGACGCGCGCCTCGTCGGTCGAGTGAGTCACGGCTGTTACGAGTGGTCGCTCCATGGTCTTGTGCTCGTCGACCACGAAGGTACCGGGTCCGTCCTCGAAGCTGGAGCGGCAGTGGATCGGGATGCCGTAGTTGCGCGCGTACTCGACCGAGCGCAGCTGCAGCACGCCGGCGCCGGACGCCGCCATCTCGAGCATCTCGTCGAAGGAGACGACCGAGAGCTTGCGCGCGTCGGGGACGATCCGCGGGTCGGCGCTGAAGACGCCGGGAACGTCGGTGTATATCTCGCAGACGTCGGCGCCTAGCGCGGCAGCGAGTGCGACCGCGGTCGTGTCGGAGCCACCGCGGCCGAGCGTCGTCACGTCGGACGTGCTCGTCGAGACGCCCTGGAAGCCGGCGACGAGCACGATCTTGCCCTCGTCGAGGGCCTCGCTGATGCGGCTCGCGCGCACGTCGAGGATCCGGGCCTTGGTATGCGATGAGTCAGTCACGATCCCGGCCTGGGAGCCGGTCAGCGAGATCGCCTCGCGTCCGAGGTCGTTGATCGCCATCGCGGCGAGCGCGCACGAGATCCGCTCGCCGGTCGACAGCAGCATGTCCATCTCGCGCGGGTGCGGACGCTCCGAGACCTCGTGGGCCATCGCGACGAGCTCGTCGGTCGTCTTCCCGCGCGCCGAGAGGACGGCGACGACGCGGTTGCCGTCCTCGGCGGCGCTGACGATTCGGCGGGCGGCCGCCTGGATGCGATCGGCGTCCGCGACGGAGGTCCCGCCGAACTTCATCACGACGGTCTGGGTGTCCCGGGCGACTGCGGTCACAGCCGCCGGAGGTTAGCGTTCGACCCTTGCGTGCCCGGATGCCGAAGATCGGCCGCCTGAAGGAGGCGGCGTTCGCGGCGCTCGCCGTGCTGCTCGCCGTCGCCGGAGTCTCGCTGGCGATCGTGCTCGCCGACGACCCCGACGAGGCGCCTGAGCGCCGGCCTGCGGTCGCCGATTCGAGCGGCGAACGGACGTCGTTCCTCAGCCGCCTGATCCCGAGGGGCGAGACTCCCGCGAAGCGGCACGTGCGGCCGGCAGCGGACAGCGTCACGCGTCTCGCGCGGGAGATGCCCTTGGAGCGCAAGGTCGCTCAGCTGTTCCTGTTCGGCTTCCAGGGGCAGGACTTGACCGCTCCGATCTACGAGCGCCTGCGTGAGCTGGACATCGGTGGCGTGGTCGTCGACGAGCAGAACTACCTCGGAGCGGACCAGCTCGCTTCGATGACCGGCGAGGCGCGGGTGATCGCCGAGGACGAGGGCCATGTCGAGCCGTGGGTGATGGCGCCGCAGGAGGGCGGAGCTCTCAACGTGTTCGGCGATCTCCCACCGGCCCACGCGCCTGCGACGCTCAGCTCGAACAAGCAGGCGTTCCGCGAGGCGACGGCGGCTGCCACCACCCTGGGCAGGCTCGGGATCAATGGCGTGCTCGCGCCGGTGATCGACGTCGCGCCGGCCGACAGCATCGCGCTCGGCACGCGTGCCTACTCCGAGTCGCCGAGCGAGGTCGCCGCTTATGCGAAGGCGGTCGTCGACGCCTACCGCCGCGGACGCGTGCTCACCGCTCCCGCCCACTTTCCCGGCCTCGGCTCGGCTACGGCCGATACGCGGCTGGGCGTCGCGCAGGTGGGCTCGACGCTCGCGACGCTGCGCCGGCGCGATCTGGTGCCCTTCCGGGCCGCGATCGCCGCCGGTGCGCCGGCGATCACGATGAGCCATGGCCTCTACGCGACCGACGACTTCGTCACGCCGGGCAGCCTCTCGCACACGTTGATGACCGACCTGCTGCGCCGCGAGCTCGGCTTCCGCGGGATCGCGATCACGGACGACCTCGCCGACCCGCCGATCACCGCGCTGACCTCGATACCCGAGGCGGCCGTGCGAGCAATCGCCGCCGGCGCGGACCTGGTCTACATCTCGGGACCGGCCACCGAGCAGGAGGCCGCCTATGCGTCAGTGCTCGAGGCTGCGCGCCGCGGAACGATCCCGCGCCGACGCCTGGACGAGGCGCTGCTGCGCGACCTCTCGATCAAGCACGACTACCGGCTCGTCGAGTGACAGGCGGCGGTGCTACAGCTCGCGGCGGGCGCGCATCGCACGCCCTAGCGTGATCTCGTCGGCGTACTCGAGGTCGGAGCCGACCGGCAACCCACTCGCGAGCCGCGTGACCGCGACCGAGGGCGCCCGCTCGCGCAGCGTGTCGGCGATGTAGAGAGCGGTCGCCTCACCGGTGGTCGTCGCGTTGGTCGCGACGATCACCTCGCGCACGCCGTTCGACGACGCGCGCTCGATCAGCTCGGCGAGGTGGAGGTCCTCAGGGTCGATGCCGTCGATCGGCGACAGCGCGCCACCGAGCACGTGGTAGCGGCCGCTGAACTCGTTCGTACGCTCGATCGGGATCACGTCGCTCGGCGCCTCGACGACGCACAGGACGTGCTCGTCACGGCGCTCGTCCTGGCAGATCTGGCAGAGCGGCTCTGTCGCGAGGTTGAAGCAGACCTCGCACTCGCGGATCTTCTCCTTGACCTCGCGGATCGCGTCGGCGAGCGCGAGCGCCTCCTCGTCGGAGACGCGCAGGATGTGGAACGCCAGCCGCTGCGCGGTCCGCTGGCCGATGCCGGGGAAGCGCGCCAGCTCGGTGACGAGCCGGTTGATCGGGGGTGCGAACAAGCGCTAGAGGCCCGGAAGGCCGAGGCCGCCGAGACCGCCGGCGCCACCGAGGCCGCCGGTGACGGCCCCGAGCTTGTTCGCCGCGAGCTCCTGCGCCGAGCGGACCGCCTCGTTGACCGCTGCCTGGACCATGTCCTGGAGCAGCTCGACGTCGTCTGGATCGACGGCGCCGGGATCGATCTTCAGCTCGAGGATCTCGAGCTCGCCGCTGACCTTGACGGTGACCATGCCGCCGCCGGCGCTGGCCTCGACGGTCTCGTTCTTGAGCTCGTCCTGGGCCTTCTCCATGTCCGCCTGCATCTTCTGGACCTGGCGCAGCATGTCGTTCATGTTCGGTTGCTTGGGCACGTTCAGTCCTGGGCCGGGGGGTTGTCGTCCTCGAAGATCTCTTCGGCGTCGAAGTCTCGCATCAGCCGGTCGGCGAGCTGCTCGGCGGTGAGCGTCACGGGACCGGCCTGCTCGACCGCCTCGCCGAGCTCGAACACGACCGAGACGCCGCGGCCGGTCAGGCTGCGGACGGCGTCGGCAAGCAGCTCGCGATTGGCCTCGGCCTTCTTCTTGGAGAAGGCGGCCTCGGCGGGGAAGCAGATCGTCAGCCGTGAGCCGTCGAGCTCGGTCGGGATCGCCTCGGCGAGCAAGGCGGCGACCATCCCGTTCTGCTCGCGGACGGCGTCCGTGACGGCGGGCCAGAGGGTGACGAGATGCTCGAGGTCGAGCGGAATCGCCTGGTCTGGCGCCGGAGCGGTCTCGACGACCGGGTCCTGCTCTTCGACGGCGACGGCCGACGTGCCGGTGGCGACGGCCACGCGCGGCGGTGCCGGCGGCGGTGTGGGAGCTGCGGGCGGCTGGGACTGAGGCGTCGGAGCCGCGCCTCCGGCGAGCGCGCTCTCGAGCCGGTCGATCCGGTGCATCAGCGCGGCGAGCGACTGGTCTGCACGCGGCTGGGTCGACTTCAGCAGCGCGACCTCGAGCTGCAGGCGCGGCTCCGACCCGTCCTTGACGGCGGACAGCGCGGCGGCCAGCAGGTCGATCGCCCGTAGGACGTCGCCCTGGGCGAGCCGCTCGGCCTGGCCGGCGAGCCGGTCGGTGTGCTCGGCGGTGACGGCGAACGAGTCCGGCACCTCGCCCATCGTCTGGACGACGTAGACGTGACGCAGATGCGCGGCGAGGTCGCGCATGAACTGCGCCTCGTCGCGACCGGACTCGGCGAGCTTCTGTACCGCGATCAGCGCTGCGCGCGGGTCGCCGGCGGCGATCGTCTCGGCGGTCTCGAGGATCAGCTCCGCATCGGCGACGCCGAGGTTGGCGAGCACGTCGTCGATCGCCACGTCCTTGCCGCCGTAGGTCACGAGCTGCTCGAGCGTGCCGAGCGCGTCGCGGAACGAGCCGGACGCCTTGCGGGCGATCATCCCGACTGCCGGGTCGGGGATCGTGATCCCCTCCTGGTCGGCGACGCGCTTGACGACACCCGCGATCTGCTCGAGCGAGGGGCGCTGGAAGTCGAAGCGGTGGCAGCGGTCGATGATCGTCGCCGGCACCTTGTGCGCCTCGGTGGTCGCGAGCACGAAGACGACGTGGGGCGGCGGCTCCTCGAGCGTCTTGAGGAAGGCGTTCCAGGCGGCCGGCGAGAGCATGTGAGCCTCGTCGAGGATGTAGACGCGCTTGGAGCCGCCCATCGGCGCGAGGCCGACGTTCTCGCGCAGCTCGCGGATGTCGTCGACCGAGTTGTTCGAGGCGGCGTCCATCTCGACGACGTCGAGCGAGCTGCCGGCCATGATCGCCTTGCAGGAGTCGGCGTTCGGATCGAAGCCGGCGTTCGCCCCGCCCTCGGCGTTCAGCGCGCAGGCGAGCAGCTTGGCCATGCTCGTCTTGCCCGTCCCGCGCGAGCCGACGAACAGGTACGCGTGGTGGACCTTGTCGAGCTCGATCGCGTTGCGCAGCGTGCGCACGACGCTCTCCTGGCCGACCACCTCGTCGAACGTCTTGGGGCGGTGGCGGCGGTAGAGGGAGAGCATCGGTCGGGCCATCGTAGACGTCAAAGCGGACCGTGCACCCATCGTCGAAAACAGCGCTTCGGGCGTGCCCGCCGCTCGTCGGCTCCGGCCAGGCTGGTCCACGGCGCATGAGCGGGTCCGCTTAAGGCTGCTTCCTTCCGGACCTGACCTGATTCGCGATCGCTCACCGCGTGGGACCCGGCCATCAGCACCTTCGAACGGCGTACTGACCCCAAAGACTGAGCCCTCGAACGGGAGTTCAGCCTTGCTAGAGCGGATTGCAAGTACAGGGCACCGCTAATTCCCCGCCTAGCACGGTCCGCCGTCGATCCTAGCGGCAATCGACCGCCTGGACGGCGGCGGTCACGCGGTCGGCGATAGCCACCGGATCGTCGTGCTCCCAGGCGCGCACGACCGTCCAGCCGAGGTCGGCGAGCCGGTCGTCGGCGTCGCGATCGCGCGCGACGTTGCGAGCGAGCTTCGGGCCCCAGTACTCGGCGTTCACGCGCGGCGTAGTCCCGTGGTCAGGACATGCGTGCCAGAAGCAGCCATCCACGAAGACCGCCACCCTCGCGCGCGTGAACGTGACGTCCGGCCGGGTCCAGCGTCGACCGCCGAGACGGATCGTCAGTCGCTTGCGAAATCGCAGCCCCCGCCGATGGAGCTCCGACCGCACGGCCACCTCCGGCCCGGTGTCACTCGACCGGTTCGCGCGCATCACAGCCGTGGCTGCCGCGGACGATGGCTCTGGCCAGGCGGGATCCCCAGGACGCATTCGACGTGTGTAGCAACTAGGTGACGATCCGCCCACCGCCACACGCTTCCCAGGCACCGCACGGCGCTAGGATCAGGCACCGCGGGCCCGTAGCTCAGTGGGAGAGCGCTCGCTTCACACGCGAGAGGTCGGTGGTTCGAAACCACCCGGGCCCATGCTGTAGCGGTCGCGCCTCGCGTCCGAGTCGTGCGCGAGGATGCCGGCGATGTCCGCCCCCGTCGCGATCTCTCTCTTCTCCGGAGCTGGAGGCCTGGATCTCGGCGTCGAGCAAGCCGGATTCGAGGTCCGCGCCGCCGTGGAGCAGGACTCCGACGCTTGCGAGTCGCTGCGCGCGAACTTCCCCCACGCCGCCGTCATCGAAGGCGACATTCGTCAGACGACGACCTCCGAGATCCTGAGCGCTGCGGGGACGCGGGCAGGAGGGGTCGAGCTGCTGATCGGCGGACCGCCATGCACTCCGTTCTCCAAGTCGGGCTACTGGCTGGAGCAGAAGCGCCGAGGTCTCGACCCGGAGGCCACGCTCCTCGAGCACTACGTGCGAGTCCTCGACGAGATCAGGCCTAAGGCGTTCCTGCTGGAGAACGTCTTCGCCCTCGCCTACTCGAACCACAATCGCGTCTGGCTGGACTTCCTCCTCGACTCGTTCGACCGCCTGGGCTACGCAGTCACCCAGGAGACGCTGCTCGCGGCCGACTACGGAGTCCCGCAGCGGCGACAGCGGCTGATACTCGCTGGGTCGCTCGACGGCACGCCTGCTCTTCCGGAGCCCAGCCACACCGGCCCCCACGAGCGACGGCTCTGGAAGCGAGGGACCAAGCTTCCCCACGTCACGACCGAAGAGGCGATCGGTGACCTCGCCGATCGGGACGACCTCGCGGAGCCAGAGGAGGTCGTCGGCGGTAAGTACGGCCATCTCCTGACCGACGTGCCCCCGGGCGCGAACTACCTGTTCTACACAGCCAAGCGGGGACATCCACAGCCCGTGTTCGAGTGGCGGAAGCGCTACTGGAGCTTCTTGCTGAAGCTGGATCCAGCGCAGCCGGCGCCGACTATCCAGGCACAGCCGGGCCCATATGTGGGGCCTTTCCACTGGAAGAGCCGCCGACTCCGTCTCTTGGAGATCAAGCGCCTGCAGACGTTCCCCGACGCGTTCGTCATCTGCGGGAACAGGCGATCGGCCCAACGCCAGATCGGCAACGCCGTTCCGCCGCTGCTCGCGAGGCGGATCGCCGAGTCGCTCGCTCGAGGCGGGGTGGAAGCAGAGGAGTCGAGTCTGTCGTTCGCCGCCTGACATGGCGTCTCACCCGTCAGGCCGCAGCTACTTCCGTGTCTACCGATCGCGCCGCGACGACGAGGTCGACTTCCTCATCCGGGCGATCGAGCGCTCCGGTGGGCGTTGCCTTGCACACTCAGGGGGCAGCTTCGCTCCGCTCCATGTCGTGTTCGACGACGGTGACGGTCGCCTGACGGGTGCGCTGGTGTATGTGTTCTCGGCGGGACACAGCGTGATTCGCAACCGTCCCGCCGACGAGCATCGCCTGCAGATCAAGTACGGCGACATCACCGAGGCGTTCCGACAGGAAGCTCACGGCCTGGGGTTCGACCCGGTGGGACTCGAGGTCACGATGGTGCTCGCAGTCCATGCCCAGGCCAACCTGGTCATAGCCCTCGACCCGCTCCTCTACGACCCGCTTCCGATGGGGATCCAAGTAGGTCTGAAAGCAGCTGAGGTCGAGCGAGCGCAGACCACTGGCTGGCATGTCTGGGAGCGACTGAACCGGCCCGGCCGCCGGCGCGACACTCGGGCTCACGCCGGGCTCGAGACAATCGTCGCCTTCGCTCCTGATCGGTTCATCGACTTCGTGGCCTTCGAGCGGCAGGCACAGACGATGGGCCTTGATCCGGCGCTGCGATTCAAGGCGGCGGAAGCCGCGGCCGACCGGCGCGCCACCGTGCACGTCCACGACCTGGAGCAGGCATACAGCCTTGGAGCGCGCGAGATCCTCGAGATCGTCTCTCAGCGTTCGAGGCTCGCGACGGCGCTTCGCGGCGGCGTGGCCGAGCACCATCTGCACCGTCAGCTGAGCGCCATGGAGTTCGTGGCGGCGGTCCGGCCCGGCACGCAGGACGGCCCGCCCGACTTCCTGGTCGAGCTGTCAGACGGCCGCGAGCTGAGCGTCGAGTGCAAGAACGCCTCCCCTAGGACCTACGCCGACGGCGCAGCCAAGGTCGAGATACAGAAGACCCGAGCGTCAAAGGGAGACCCTCTAAGCCGCCTTTACCCAGTCGACGCGTTCGACGCTGTGGCGGTCTGCATGTACGGCCCGCGTGGCGTGTGGGACTTCCGCTTCCGTCTCGCTGCCGACCTGGCGCGTCATCCCGAGCACCCGGAGCGCATCGCTCCCCTGCAGCGCGTCGACGACAGCTGGAGCGCAGAGCTGCTCGACGTCGCTTCTCAGTAGCGAACATTGCCCAAAGGCTCAAGTTCGCTCGTACATCTGTCGAGAACGGTCGTGCTCCTTCATTGGCCCATGGCCTCCCCGACCGGATCGAGAGTCGCATGTCCCGTATCGCAGTCCTCCTCGAGCATCCGAAGATGCTCCTCGTCGCCCTCGCGACCTCGCTGGCCGCCGTCGGCCTGGCGGTCGGCTCTGGCGCTGACTTCACGTCCGCGACCGCGAACCCCTCCAACACCTTCAGCTCCGGCTCTCTGAGCCACACCAACTCGAAGAACAACGCGGCGATCCTGACCGCCTCCGGCATGAAGCCGGGCGGCACGGCGACCGGCTCGGTGACGATCACGAACACCGGCAGCCTGCCCGGAACCTTCTCGCTGTCGAAGTCGAACCTGACCAACCCGGTCCTCGGCACCGGCGCGGAGAAGCTCTCCGACCAGCTCGACCTGCTGATCAAGGACGGCTCGACGACGGTCTACACGGGCAAGCTCGGCGCGATGGGCACGATCGCCCTCGACGGCGACACCGTCACGGCCGGCGTCCAGCAGTTCGGCGCCTCCGGCGCTCCGACCGCCGCCCACACCTACGACTTCACGGTCACCCTCCCGTCGGCGACCGGGAACGCCTACCAGGGCACCTCGACGAGCGTTCAGTACGACTGGACCGCGACTCAGTAAGCGCCGCATCGGACACGGGAGAGCGCGAATGACTCTCGCACGTCTGAAGAAGATCGCATCGCTGGTGGCCACGGCCGCATGCCTCCTCTTGGCTGCGGCCGTGCTGCTGCCGGCGCTGTTCGGCGTCGAGCGCTACGCCATCACGAGCGGCTCGATGACCGGCACCTACGACCGCGGCTCGATCGTCTACGCGAAGGAGGTGCCGACGTCGAGCCTGCGTGTCGGCGACGTCATCACCTACAGCCCGCCGCAAGCGGTGGGCGACGGCGAGTTGATCACTCACAGAATCGCGTGGATCGGTCACGACCGCTTCGGGGAGCGCGTCTACCGCACCAAGGGTGACGCGAATCCCGTCGCCGATCCTTGGCGGTTCACGCTCGAGCGCCCGACACAGGCGCGTGCGGCCTTTCACGTGCCGTACGTCGGGTATCTGCTTGCCGCGCTGGCGGTGCGCGACGTGCGGATGCTGCTGATCGGCCTTCCCGCGCTGCTGATCGCGGGCGGCATCCTCATGACGTTGTGGCGACGGGCCGGCGAGGAGCTGCGTCGCCGCGAGGAGTCGATGCAGGGGACCGGCGCTTAGATCGTGAGCCGCTCCGCGTTCATGACGCTGCTGACGCTTCCGCTGCTAGCGGTCGCCGGCGTGCAGCTCAGCGCGGCGGCCTTCACCTCCGGCGCGACGGGCAACCCCTCAAACTCACTCGTCGCCAACGCCGACTGGATCGCTCCCAGCGCCAGCGCCTCCGTGATCGGCAAGGCGGCGGGTGGCATCACCGGCGCGATCGCCAAGAGCGGCACCTACTACGTCTACGCCAACGTGAGCGACACGGGCAACCCGGCGAGCGGCACGTCGACACTGACGGCTGACGTCACCTCGCTCTCGAACGGCGGCGGTACAGCGACGCTCAGCGCGGGCTCGTACACCGCCGGCGGCGTCGCCTTCGGCTACCGCAGCTCGCTGCTCACGGCGAAGTCCAACGTCGCGGCCGGCACGACCGCGTACACCTTGACGCTGGCTGACACGGGGGGCAACAGCGCGACGCAGAGCGGCTTCAGCGTCACCGTCGACAACACCGTCCCGGCCGCTTCCGACGTCCAGACCACCAACTTGACCGGCGGCACCGCGGGCAAGCCAGAGCTCGGCGACGTAGTGCAGCTCACCTACAGCGAGCCGATCGAGCCGGTCTCGATCCTCGCCGCATGGGGCGGCGCCGCCACGAACGTGGTCGTGCGCATCACCGACGGCGGAGCGGGCAACGACGTGCTGACGGTCCGCAATGCCGCGAACTCGGGCGTGCTCCCGCTCGGCTCGGTCAGCCTCGGCCGCACGGACTACGTGACCGCGACGCGAGACTTCGGCGCCACGAGCACCGCCGCTCAGATGACGCGCAGCGGAAACGCGATCGCGATCACGCTCGGCACGGCAAGCGGAGTCACCGCCACCGCCGCCGCTACCGGCACGATGAGCTGGACTCCGGCGGCGACCGCGACCGACATAGCCGGAAACGCCTCCGCGATCACCGCCAAGGCCGAGACCGGCACTGTGGACCTCGACTTCTGAGGTCAGGCCGAGGTTCGGCAGGGCGTCAGGCGGGTATCCCCCTTCCCAGCTCATCGACCCACGAAAGGGGAGACACCTGATGGGAATCATCGGTTGGATCGTTCTGGGACTTGTGGCCGGCGCAATCGCCAAGGCGATCATGCCCGGTGACGACCCAGGCGGAATCATCGTCACGATGCTGATCGGCATCGTCGGCGCGATCCTCGGCGGCTTCATCGCGAGCGCGCTCGACATCGGCGACCTCGACGAGTTCTTCGACATCGGCACGTGGATCATCGCGATCCTCGGCTCGCTGCTCCTGCTCGCCATCTACCGGATGGTGGTGGGCCGCGGCCGCAGCGGCCACACGCGAGCCGTCTGACGAACCTAGATCGCAGCTTCGAGCCCGGCCTCGCCGGTTGCCTGCCGTGAGATACTCGGCAGAGGCAATCAGGAGGTCGGGTTCGATGCGCGCAGATCTTCCACCCGGACCGCGCTATCCGGCGGCCCTCCAAGCGGTCGGGTTCTGGACTCGGCCGCTGGCGTTCCTCGAGCAGTGCCGCGAGCGTTACGGACCTCGCTTCACGATCCGGCTCCCTTTCACGCCGCCGTTCGTGATGCTGACCGATCCGGCCGAGGTGAAGCAGGTCTTCACCGCGCCGCCGGACGTGCTGTGGCCGGGCCAGGGCGCGCGCGTGCTCGAGCCGGTCGTCGGTGCCAACTCGGTGATCCTGCTCGACGAGGACGCCCACATGGAGCAGCGCAAGCTGATGTTGCCCGCGTTCCACGGCGAGCGGATGGAGCGTCTGACGGGGCTGCTGTCGGAGGTGACGGCCGAGGAGGTCGCCGCTCTGCCGCGCGACGTGCCGGTCGAGCTGCATCCGCGGATGCAGGATCTGGCGCTCAAGGTGATCCTGCGCGCGGTCTTCGGCTTGGAGCCTGGCGCGCGCTTCGACGCGCTGAGCGAGCGTCTGCAGGCGATGCTCGCCTTCGGCGACAAGCCGATCAGCCTGATGCCGCCCCAACCCGACTCGCCGCTGACCAAGCTGCTCGAGCGTGTCGGACCCTTCGCCACCTTCCTGCGCGTCCAGGAGGGCGTCGACGAGATCCTCTTCGCGCTGATCGCCGAGCGCCGGCAGGCGGGCGACGACGGCGACGGCGACGACGTGCTCGCGATGCTGCTCGAGGCACGCCACGAGGACGGGACTCCGATGTCAGACCAGGAGGTGCGCGACGAGCTGCTCACGCTGCTCGTCGCGGGACACGAGACGACCGCGTCGTCGCTGGCGTGGACCTTCACTCAGCTGACGCAGAACCCGACCACGCTGCAGCGCCTGACCGAGTCGATCGACGGCAGCGACGACGACACGTACGTCACCGCGACGATCCAGGAGACGCTGCGTCACCGCCCGGTGTTGCCAAACGTCGCCCCGCGACTGGTCAAGAAGCCGATCGACGTCGGCGACTGGCACTACGAGCCGGGCTGCTCGCTGGTGCCCAACGGCTACCTGATCCATCACGACGCGTCGATATATCCGAACCCCTACGCGTTCCGCCCGGAGCGCTTCCTCGACGAGGGTCCGGGCACCTACACCTGGCTGCCGTTCGGCGGCGGCCGGCGGCGTTGCCTCGGCATGAGCTTCGCGATGCTCGAGATGAAGATCGTCCTGCGCAGCATCCTCTCCGAGTGCGAGCTGAGCCCGTCCGAGGACCGCCCCGAGCCAGCGGCCCGGCGCAACATCACGGTCCGGCCGGGCGCCGGCGCTCGTGCCGTGCTCAGCGATCGCGCGGCCGTAGCCGCCGGCATCGCCTGATCACCTGCCGGCCCTGTAGCTCACGAGCTCCTCGCGACCGCCGCCACCTGAGAGCGACACCGCCAGGATCGGACCGATGCCGCGCGCATAGAGCTTGAGCTCGAGCACGCGGGGCTCGAGCGGATTCGTCTCACGGGTCATCAGGAGGTTCCCGAAGTGGTCGAGCGGCACGTCGGCCTGCTCGTCGAGGCCGAGCACCTTGGCTCGATCCTCCGCCTCTCCGGCGTAGTGCTCCTGGCGGTAGCTCAAGCCGGGCCGCGGATGCGCTGGCATCGCGATCCCCGCCTGAGCGCCGTCGATGCCCGCCTCGAAGGATCCGGCTCTCGTCTTCACCTTCCCGTTCTCGTACTCGGCGGTGCGCTCGCCGAGGTACCAGACGTTGCCAGCCCTGTCCTGCGCGTACCAGTCGTCGGTCACCTCGACGGGGCGTCCGCGCTCACTCACCACGTCGTGCACCACCCGCGCCCGCACGCCGTTGGCGATCCGCCGCGTGTTCCTGGTCACGGTGACGTCGTCTCGCAGCTCGCCACCTCCCTCGTCACCGGTCTCGCGGTAGACCCAGTGGCTGCCGGGACGCATCGGCCAGTACGGGTTGTCGATCCGGGTCGTGAAGTCGGTCGGGTCGAGCGCAACGCGCTCGGCGCCCTGAGGGAGCTCGCTGCTCGGGGAGTCGTCGCCACCCTCCCCACAGGCCGCGAGCAAGACCACGGCGAGGAGCGCGGAGACGAGCGTTGAGCCGCGCCTGGATGTCACACCTCCACCGTAGACTGCCCGCCCTCCGATGGCGAACGACTCCCCCGTCTCGATCTTCGTCCGCTTCCTGAAGTTCGGCTTGCTCGCCTGGGGCGGGCCGGCGGCGCAGATCGCGATGATCCACCGCGAGTGCGTGACCGAGGAGCGCTGGGTCTCCGAGGAGACCTTCAAGAAGACGCTCGCGGTCTACCAGGTGCTGCCGGGGCCCGAGGCGCACGAGCTGTGCGTGTACTTCGGCCGTACGCGCGGCGGCAAGCTCGGCGGCTTCGCGGCAGGGCTCGGCTTCATGCTGCCGGGCTTCGTCCTGATGCTCGGGCTGTCGGTGCTCTACGTCGAGGCCGATCTCGCCGGCAACCTCGACGACCTCTTCTACGGGCTCCAGGCGGCAGTCGGCGCGATCGTCGCACGGGCGCTCGTCAGGCTGAGCCGCAACTTCGTCACCGACGTGCCGCTGGCGATCATCGCCGTCGTGGCGTTCGCGCTTACGCTGTTCGCCTCCGCGGGCTTCCTGCTCGTCCTGCTCGGCGCCGGGCTGGCCTACGAGCTGTGGACCAACGGCGCATCGTGGACGCGCCGGACGAGCTCGATCTCCGTTGCCCCGCTCGCATTGCTGCTGGTGGCAGCGGGCGCCGTGACGCTGTCGCTAACGGGCGAGATCTTCCTCGAGGGGCTCAAGGCGGGACTCGTCACGTTCGGTGGCGCCTTCACCGTGATCCCGTTCCTGCAGCAGGCTTCCGTCGACACCCACGGCTGGCTCACGCAGGATCAGTTCGTCGACGGGCTGGCGCTCAGTGGCGTGCTCCCGGCGCCGCTGATCATCTTCTCGACGTTCGTCGGCTACATCGCAGGCGGCATGACGGGCGCGCTTGTCATGACGCTCGGCATCTTCATCCCGGCGTTCGTGTTCCCGATCTTCTTCCACCGCTGGCTGGTGGCGGTCGCAGAGAACCCACGCGTCCGTCCCTTCCTGCTCGGCGTTGCCGCCGGGGTGATCGGGCTGATCGCCGCCGTGACGGTCGACATCGTCGAGGCCGGCGTGGTCGACGTCTGGACGGCGATCCTCGCGCTGCTTGCCTTCCTGGCGCTCAACCGCTGGCACGGCAAGCTCACGGTGCTCTACGTCGTGATCGGCTGTGGGCTCGCGGGCGCGGCGCTGCAGCTCGCGGGCGCCTAGGGCTTGCCGTCGGTGCCGATGTCGGGCGCGCCGAGCGTCGGCTCGTCGGTCTGACCGCCGCCACCGCCGCCCGTCTGAGCGTCCGGCGTGGTCGTCGTCCCGTTCGGCGTCGTTCCGCCGCTGTCGGGCGTCGTGGTGCTGTTCGAGCTGTTCGAGCCCTTCGGCTGGACGAGGATCCGGCGGCCGTCCTCGAGCTGGTAGACGGTGCCGACCGGCTCACCGCGTCCGACCACCTCGGCTCCGGGCTGGAGGTCGATGGGCTCCGACTTCTCGTCGGGCTGGACGACGACCGAGCCGGGTGCGGCGGCCCGCTCCTCCTTGAACAGCGCCGAGGTGAGGTCGAGCGACGACAGCGCCGCCAGCAGGAAGGCGACTGACAGAACGATGCCGAGGTCGAACAGGTTGACCAGGCCGTCGAGCGGATCGCCCGCGCGGTCCTCGCGAGTACGCGCGCGCGGGTTGACCCGGCTCGCCATGCCTACGCTCCGGGCGCGGGCGGCGTCTCGGGCGTCGCGCTCGCCCCGCCGGTCGGCTGCGGGCTCGGCGTCCCCTGCGGCGCAGCGGCGGCCGGCGTGACGACCTGCGTCTGGGCAGTCGGGCCCTTGCCGTCGGCGATGGGGATGTCGTGCTCGAGCGCCGCGGCGACGTACTCGACGTCGGAGAAGTCCTGCGCGTACAGACGGTCGCGGACCAGCGAGACGGCGAACGCGACCATGCCGACCAGCAGGCCCGCGACGGTGACGCTGAACGCGACGCGCAGCTCCTCGGTCAGCGATCCGATGTTGCCCTCGGCGAGCGCCTTGAGCGCCGGCGAGAGCGGGATCAGCGTGCCCATCAGTCCGAGCGCGGGGCCGGCGCGGACGAGGATCCGCGTGCGCTCCAACCGCTTCATCGAGCGGTAGTCGTACTCGGCCATCCGCTTGGCGATGCGGTCGCCCGCGTCGGGGCGCCCGCGCTGTTCGACGCCGGCGGCCAGCGCGTCGGACATCGCGCGGTTGTAGCCGAGCGCGCGCACGGCGCGGACAGCCGTGTCGCGGTCGCCCGTGGCCAGCGCGGCGCGTGCCTGGTCGAGCGCCTTCTCGAGCCGGGGGATCCCGCGACGCCTGCGACGGATCAGCTCCATCAGCAGCGCGCCGACCTCGATCAAGACGACTACGCCGGCGATCAGAGCGAGTACCAGAACGGGTACGCGCAGGGCCTCGGCGACATCGAACAGGATGTCCTCGACGCTCATTGCGATGAGAAGGTCGTGCATCGGCGGAACCCTAACGGCGAGCCACGGAGAACCGGACGCCGCGCTGACGGAGCCGTGGACGGTGACCCGACTCGAGCCCGGCGCCCGCGGCCATCAAGAGCAGCGCGCCCAGCCCAGCCCACGCGGCCGGCGGGATCGCATCGTCGGACTCCGGCACCTCGAAGTCGGGGTTGCCGGTCCGCGCGGCTCGGGCGGCCGAGGCGGTGGCGTCGTTGGCCTCGGAGTTGACGCTCGCGAGGAGCGTTCCGGAGACCTGCTCGCCGGTCTTCGGTGACGTGTCCTTGTCGGAGGTGATGGTGTCGAACGGGTCTTGCGTGGGAGTCGGAGCCGGGGAGTACGGCGTCGTCGTGGAGGAGCTGTCCCCCGTGGAGCTGCCGGCGCCCGGAGAGCCGTCGTAGGTGCCGCTGGTCGGTGCACCGCCCGTGGTGTTGGTCCCGCCGCCGGGCCGGTCCTCCTCGCTCTTCTTCTTCGGCTCGCCGACGTTCACCCTGCGGTGGGCGACGGCCTCCTCGATCGTGTCGCCCTCGCTGTCGGGGGTCGTCACCGTGACCGTTACGTCGTAGGTGCCGGCCTCGGCGTACTTGTGCTCGACCTGCTTGCCCTTGGCGGTGTCGCCGTCGTCGAAGTCCCACTCGTAGCTGTACTGCTTGCCAGTTCCGCCGCCTGAGGTGTCGACGTCGAACTCGAGCGTGTCGCCGACCTCCGCCTTGCGCTTGACGTGCGGGTAGACCTTCAGCGAGGAGTCCGACGTCTGGACGATCTCGCTCGACGAGATGTCGACGTTCTGGACCGTGTTGAAGTCCTTGGGACCGTTCGATCTGCGGATGAACATCACGTTGCCGTTCTCGACGTACAGCGCCGGCGGCGGGACGTCGTTGAGCTGATCGTCGGTGACGGTGATCTGGCCGTCCTCGCCGAGCTTGACCTCTTTGAACGTGTTGGCGTTCACACCCGCGAAGACGGTGCTGAGCGCCCAGCCCTTGACGGGCTTGGGCGTCGGATCGACGCCCTTGGCACGCCGCATCATGTATGTCGTGTCGATGTCGGGAGCACCTAGGTCGGTCGTCACGTCCACCGTCCGTCGCGCCTCGTCGGGAAGGACGATCGTCAGCGTCGTCCCGGCAGAGGCCGGAGCGCACCACGCGGCGAGCGCCACGACCGTGGCGGCGAGGAACAGGGCTCGTCGCGTTGCCTTGTGGAGAGACGGAGGCATCGACGGACGCATGTTAAGGAAGCTACCCGGGAAGTTGGGAAGTTCTCTTTGGCTGGGCGGCCAACTATGGTGGGCCGACGCGTGACGAGCCGATGAAGCCAGTGGACGACAAGAGAGCCGCACCCGAGCGCGACGCGCTGTTCACGACGCTGTCCGGCGACGCGATCGCGCCGCTCTACACCGAGCAGGACCTGCCGGCCGATCCCGACGCCGCGATCGGCCGGCCGGGCGAGTTCCCCTACACGCGCGGCGTCTACCCGTCGATGTACCGCGGCCGGCTGTGGACGATGCGCCAGTTCGCCGGCTTCGGCACGGCCGAGGAGACCAACGAGCGCTTCCGCTACCTGCTCGACCACGGGCAGACGGGACTGTCGACCGCGTTCGACATGCCGTCGCTGATGGGCCACGACTCCGACGCGGCGATGAGCCTCGGCGAGGTCGGCCGCGAGGGCGTCGCGATCGACACGCCCGAGGACATGGAGACGCTGTTCGCCGGGATCCCGCTCGACGAGGTCTCCGTGTCGATGACGGTCAACGCGCCGGCGGCGATCATGCTCGCCTTCTTCGTCGTCGCAGCCGAGCGTCAGGGCGTCGCGCCGGCGGCGCTGTCCGGGACGATCCAGACCGACATCCTCAAGGAGTACATCGCCCAGAAGGAGTGGTGCTTCCCGGTCGAGCCGGCGATGCGGATCGTCACCGACATGATCGAGTGGTCGAGCGCCGAGCTGCCGCGCTGGCACCCCATCTCGATCTCCGGCTACCACATCCGCGAGGCCGGAGCGACCGCCGCGCAGGAGCTCGCCTTCACGCTCAAGAACGGCTTCACCTACGTCGAGGGGCTGATCGAGCGCGGCGTCGACGTCGACGCCTTCGCGCCCCGTCTCTCCTTCTTCTTCAACGCGCAGATCGACTTCTTCGAGGAGATCGCCAAGTACCGCGCGGCACGGCGCATCTGGGCGACCGAGATGCGCGACACCTACGGCGCCAAGGACGAGCGCTCGCTGCTGATGCGCTTCCACACCCAGACCGCCGGCGTCTCGCTGACGGCCCAGCAGCCGCTGAACAACATCGTCCGCACGACGATCGAGGCGCTCGCGGGAGTGCTCGGCGGAACGCAGTCGCTGCACACCAACTCCTACGACGAGGCGCTCGCGCTGCCGACCGAGGAGGCGGTGCGCGTCGCGCTGCGCACCCAGCAGATCATCGCCGGGGAGACGGGCGTGACGAACACCACCGACCCGCTCGGCGGCTCGTACTTCGTAGAGGCACTGACCGACCGGCTCGAGGCGCAGGCGCGGCGCTACTTCCGCCGCATCGACGACCTCGGCGGGATGGTCGAGGCGGTTCGGGTCGGCTTTCCGCAGCGCGAGATCGCCGACGCCGCGTACGTGCTCCAGCACGAGATCGACTCTGGTCGGCGGCCGGTCGTCGGCGTCAACGTCAACCGCGACGAGGGCGGGGTCCCCGTCGAGACGCTGCGCATCGACGCTGCGCTCGAGCGCAAGCAGATCGATCGGCTGCAGGCGGTGAAGACGAAGCGCGACGGCGCGCTCGTCGAGGAGTCGCTCGCGCGCGTCCGTGCGGTCGCCGCCTCGGACGAGAACCTCATGCCCGCGCTGCTCGACGCGGCGCGCGCGAGCGCGACAGAGGGCGAGATAGTCGCCACCCTTCAGCAGGTGCTCGGGCACTATCGGGAGAATCCCGTCTTCTGACCTCCGGTGTGTGACGGTTCGTCCACCGAACCGACGGGTACTTGGTCACTTGGTCCTGAACTGACTACTTCCTTTGAGAGAGGGGCGATTCGATGGCGGAGTTGCAAGAGCGCGAGACGAAGCTGATCCAGTACCTCAACGAGGCGTACGCCAAGGAGCAGGAGCTGGTGACGGCGCTGCAGGCGCACATCTCCATGACCACGCGCGACGCCTACAAGAAGCGCCTCAAGGACCACCTCAAGGAGACCAAGGCGCAGGCCAAGGGACTCGAGCGGCGCATCAAGCAGCTCGGCGGCAAGGCGGAGAAGCTCGACCTACCCGGCCCGGACAGCGTCAGCGCGGCGGCCGGCAAGGCGCAGAGCGCGGCACAGAAGGCGGCCGCCTTGGCGAAGGGGCCGATGCACATGCTCCGCGGCACCGGCGAGGCCGAGAAGATGCTCAAGAACGCCAAGACGGAGTTCTGGAACGAGCACGACGAGATCGCCAACTACCTCTCGATCGAGGCGCTCGCCGACGCGCTCGGCGACAGGGACACCGCGAAGCTCGCCAAGGAGTTCCGCAAGCAGGAGGAGCGGATGGCGAAGTTCCTCGAGCGGACGATCTCCGGACTGACGAAGGAGGTCGTGCGCGAGGAGGTGCCGGCGGCTCAACGCAACGGCGGCTCGCGACGTAAGTCGTCGCGTTCGAGCTCGTCCCGTTCGACGTCGTCGCGTACGAGCGCCGCGCGCAAGGCAGCCACTACGCGTGCTTCCTCGTCGACGACCAAGACGTCCACCTCGCGGCCGACCTCGTCGCGGGCCAAGGCCGCGTCGACCACGCGGGCCAAGAAGGCGTCGACGTCGCGAGCCAAGACTGCTTCCACGTCACGTGCGAAGACTGCATCGACGTCGCGCGCCAAGACGGCCTCGAAGCCTCGCGCCAAGGCCGGCTCGACTCGCGCCAAGGCGAGCAGCTCGCGCCGCAGGGCCTCGAAGAGCTAGACGTCCTGGATCTGCAGCAGGCTGGTCGTCCCGGGCATTCCGCTCGGGAGGCCGGCCGTGATCGCCACGCGGTCGCCCGGCTTGACCCAGCTCAGGGTCAGGGCGCGGGCGACGGCGTCGGCGATGAGGTGCTCCGTCACCTCGCGGCGCGGCATGAACGACGCCGTCACGCCCCACATCAGGCTGCAGCGGTGCACGACCTCGGGATTAGGCGAGAGCGCGTAGACGGGCACGTCCGGGCGGTGGGCGGAGATCAGGCGTGCGGAGCGACCTGAGATCGTCGGGCAGATGATCGCGGCGAGCCCGAGCTGGCGGGCGGCCGAGCAGGCGTTGTAGGCGACGGTGTAGGCCGGGTCGCGCCAATCGCGCCAGACGCGGTGCTCGTTCCACTGCTTGATCGGGACGGCGGGCTCGGTCTGCTCGGCGATCGATGCCATCATCGCCACGGCGGCGACGGGATTCGCGCCGACCGCGGTCTCCTGGGAGAGCATCAGCGCGTCCGTGCCGTCGAGGATCGCGTTGGCGACGTCGGTGACCTCAGCACGCGTCGGACGCGACGAGGTGACCATCGACTCGAGCATCTGCGTGGCCGTGATCACGGGACGCGCGTGGCGCCCGGCGACGGCGATCACCTCCTTCTGGACGAGCGGCACGCGCTCGAGCGTCAGCTCGATGCCGAGGTCTCCGCGCGCGACCATCACGCAGTCGGCGGCCGTGACGATCTCCTCGGCGTTCTTGACCGCCTGGGGCTTCTCGATCTTCGCGATCAGCGGCACGTCGGTGTGCTCGCGCACGCTCTCGACGTCCTGCGCACGCCGGACGAACGAGAGCGCGACGAGGTCGACGCCGATCGACTCGCCGAAGCGCAGCAGCTCGAGGTCGCGCTCGGGGACCGAAGGCAGCGCCATCAGCTCGCCGGGCACGTTGACGCCCTGGCGCGAGGCGACGGTGCCGGGGACGTCGACCTTCGTGTCGACCTCGCCCGTGCCCGCGCGCACGCCGGTGACGCAGAGGCGCACCGAGCCGTCGGCGAGGTAGATCGAATCGCCGGTCTCGACCGCGCCGGCGAGCCCGTCCCAAGCGACAGACAGCCGCTCGGCGTTGCCCTCGATCGTCTCGCCGCAGACGATCGTCAGCGGGTCGCCGATGTGCAGCTCGGCGACGTCGTTCACGAGCGGGCCGATGCGCAGCTTGGGCCCGGGCAGATCCTGGAGGATCGCGACCTGGCGGCCGGCGCGGTCGGCAGCCTCGCGCACGCGTTGGGCGGTCTCCGCTTGACTCTCCGGTGTCCCGTGGGCGAAGTTCAGCCGTGCGACGTCCATGCCGGCCTCGATGAGACGGACGAGCGTCTCGGGATCGCCCGAGGCGGGACCGATCGTGGCGACGATCTTCGTGCGGCGCATGCGTTGTCTTCTAGCCGAAAAAGACTTCGGCGGTCTCGTAGAGGCGCGGATCGACCAGGTTGAGGTCGCGCAGCGCGTCGTCGAGCGACACGCGGACGATGTCGGGGCCGCGCAATCCGACCATCTCCCCGAACGCCCCGTCGGCCACGGCGTCCATCGCCGCGACGCCGAAGCGCGTGGCGAGCACGCGGTCGTATGCGGTTGGCGTCCCGCCGCGCTGGACGTGGCCGAGGATCGTCATGCGGCTCTCGTAGCCGGTGCGCTGCTCGATGTCGCGCTCGAGCTGGACGGCGATGCCGCCGAGCCGGACGTGGCCGAAGGCGTCGGTGTGCTGATCGTCGGCGACCTCGCCTCCGTCTTTGGGCGTCGCTCCCTCGGAGACGACGACGATCGAGAAGGTGTGCCCGGTGTCGTGGCGGCGCTGGATGCTCGCGCAGATCTCGTCCAGGTCGAACGGCCGCTCCGGGACGAGGATCACGTCGGCGCCGCCGGCCATGCCGCTGTAGGTCGCGATCCAGCCGGCGTGACGGCCCATCACCTCGAGGATCATCACGCGGTCGTGCGACTCGGCGGTCGTGTGCAGTCGGTCGATGGCGTCAGTGGCGATCTGCACGGCGGTCTGGAAGCCGAAGGTGAAGTCGGTGCCGCCGAGGTCGTTGTCGATCGTCTTCGGGACGCCGACGATCGGGATCCCCTCCTCGTCATGCAGTCGCCGCGCTACGCCAAGCGTGTCCTCGCCGCCGATCGGGATCAACGCGTCGATGCCGAGCCGCTCGAGCGACGCCTTGACCTTGCCGACGTCGCCGTCCTGCTTGTAGGGGTTGGTGCGCGAGCTGCCGAGGATCGTGCCGCCGCGGTGGAGGATGCCCGACGTGGTTCGCTTCGTGAGCTCGACCGCGTGACCCTCGACCACTCCGGCCCAGCCGTAGCGGAAGCCGAGGAACTCGTGATCTGCGCCGTTCTGGAGGCCGCGCCTGACGATCGCCCGGATGACGGCGTTGAGGCCGGGGCAGTCGCCGCCGCCCGTGAGGACGCCGACCCTCACGCGCTAACCGTCGTTCTTCCCGTCACCGCGCTTCTCGTCACGACCGCCCGGGCTCGTGACCTCGGAGGGAGCCTCCTCGGGCAGCTGGCCAGACTCCTGCGGGTCGCCGTCGAAGTCGTCGTTGTCAGGCGTGTCGCGCTTGGGGGCTCCGGACTCCATGCCCCGATGCTACCCGCGGGGTGATCGCGGCAATCAGCGCGGCGACGATCTTGCTGCGGGTGTCGACCTCGGGGTGCCAGAGGACGCCGAGCGCGAAGTCGTGCTCGGTGGACTCGAGCGCCTCGACGGTTCCGTCGGGCAGCGCGTGGCCGGTCGCCTTCAGCCCCTCGCCGAGCTCGGCGACGCCCTGGTGGTGGTGGGACTTGACGGTGATCCGCTCGGCCTCCGCGGCGCGGGCGGCGAGCGAGCCCGGCTCGAGCTCGACCTCGTGCTCGGAGAAGGTGCCTGGGATCTCGAGGTGGCGGTCGTCGCCGACGATCTCTGGGAGGTGCTGGTGAAGCGTCCCGCCGCGGGCGACGTTGAGCATCTGGCCGCCGCGGCAGATGCCGAGCACGGGCATGCCTCGCTCGAGCGCGCGGTGGGCGAGCGCCAGCTCGAAGCGGTCGCGCTCGGGACGGGTCGCGCCGGTCTTGGGATGCGGCGTCGCTCCGTAGGTCGCCGGGTCGATGTCGGCGCCGCCGGCGAGGATCAGGCCGTCGATCCGGTCGAGCAGGTCGTCGGGCGCCTCGGCCGCCTCGTCGTCGGGTGGGAGCAGCAGCGCGAGGGCGCCGGCGCGCTGCACCGAGTCGACGTAGCCGCGCGCGGTGATGGCGACCTCGTCGTCCCAATGGCTCCAGCGCGCGCGCTCGACCGGGGCGCAGATTCCGATCCCGATGCTCATGCGTGCACCGTACCCGCGGCGAGCCGCGTAGGATCGGCCGCCATGGATCTACGCCAGGAGAAGGTCGTCGTCGAGACCGACCGCTACCGCGTCGTCGGCTCGATGACCCTGCCGGCCGACGGCTTCCGCAGCCGCCTCTCGGATCACATCAACCGCGAGGATCTGACGTTCTTCACGATCGTCGACGCCGAGCTGGCGCCGCTCGAGGGCGGCGAGAGCTGGACGGCGCCGGTGTTGATGCTCGCGCGCGAGCACGTGCGCTTAGTTACTCCGGCGTAACGCGGTAGCGCGCGTCACTCCTTGTCAGTGAGGGAGGGTGGCTGGGACGCTGGGCGGCTATGTCGAGCCGGCAGCGTGCACAGGACCACACGGCCGCGGCCAACTTCGGGCCGCGGGCGCAGGGACACGTAGAGCGTGCAGATCGCCACACGGCCGCTGCGGGCGAGGGGGTGAGTGGTGCTCTGCACGGTCAGGGCATCGAGACGTCCACACCCTTCGTGGTGGAAGGGGTGTGTGGCGTTGTGCACGTGGCGGAGCGGGGCGATGCGGCGGTCGCGCGGATCGCGGCGGCACAGCACGGCGTGGTCTCGCGGGCGCAGCTGGTGGCTGTGGGGCTCAGTCGGAGCGCGATCGCACACCGGTTGTCGAACGGGCGGCTGCATAGGGTTCACCGCGGCGTCTACCTCGTCGGGCACTCCGTGCCGACACGGTTCGGGCTGCACGTCGCCGCGTTGTTGTCGTGTGGAGACGGCGCGGTCCTGAGCCACCGGACGGCAGCGGCGCTATGGGAGTTCGCGGATGACCCGGGCGCAGGGATCGACGTCACCGTCTTCGGCCGCGACTGCGGCACCCGCAACGGCATCCGGGTCCACCGCGTCCGCCGCCTGGATCCGAGCGACCAAACCCGCAAGTCCCTCCTTCCCATCACTGCCCCGAGCCGCACCCTGCTCGATCTCGCCGAAGCCGTTCCGCAGCGCCACCTCGAGCAAGCCGTCGCCGAGGCCTTGATCAAGCGACTCACCACCGAGGCAAAGCTCAAGCGCCTGCTCGACCGCACTCCCGGCCGCCGCGGAACCCGAGCGCTGCGTTCACTGCTCGACGACGCACGGGGCCCAGCCCTCACCCGCTCCGAGGCCGAGCGCCGCCTGCTCGCCCTCGTCCGCGCCGGCAACCTCCCAACGCCCGAGACCAACGCCAAGCTCGGCCCCTACGAGATCGACTTCCTCTGGCGCGACGCCCACCTGATCGTCGAGGTCGACGGCTACGCCTTCCACTCGAGCCGCGCCGCCTTCGAGCGCGACCGCGCCCGCGACGCCGACCTCCAGAGCCGCGGCTACACGGTGCTCAGAGTCACCTGGCGTCAGCTCACCGATCAGCCTCACGCGATCCTCGTCCAGATCGCCCAGCTTCTGGCGAGGACCTCGAGCTAACCGCACCATTCGTGGATTCTCCGTGTTGGCTGTCTCATGCGGACGAAGACGACACTCTTAGCGGTTGCTTTATTTCTTATAACAGTGACAGGCGCACACCCAGCCCAGGCGACCTTCCCTGGAGCCAACGGCCGTGTCGCGTTCGTCGCCCACTCCTTCGACGGCGACTCTGAGCCGCCCGTGGTGTCCTCATCGATCGATACCGCCTTGCCCGACAGCACCGACCGCCGAACTCTGCGTGGATGCAACGTCTACGGCGGACCGCCCGAGCTCAACGACTGCTCGATCTCCTACGGCGCGCCGGCCTGGTCTCCGGACGGCAAGCACGTCGCCTTCGACGCTGGATCGCAGCTCGCGGTCATGCGCGCTGACGGCAGCGGCTTTCGCCTACTGCGCCGGCAGACCATGGACGACAGTGAGCCCGCGTGGTCGCCCAACGGCCGGCGTCTCGTCTTCACCGGAACCCGGCAGGGCGGTGGACAACCGGACCTCTACATCCTCGACCTGCTCAGCGAGGACTCGCGCAGGCTGACCTTCCGCGGCGGTCGCATGGCCGACTGGTCGTCGCGCGATCGCATCGCCTTCGTTCGCGGGGCCGTTCCGGAGCGCTACAGCCGGGCCGGCGACGTCTACGTGATCCGCCCGAGCGGGAAAGGCCTCCGCCGAATCACGGACGCCAAGGGCGCCAGCCCGTCCTGGTCTCCACACGGCACGAAGCTTCTCTTCGCCCCCTGGCGTCGCGGGCATGCACGCCTCTACGCGATCACCCTTGCCACCGGCGCGCTCCGGATCATCCGCACCGATGGCGACAGCCCCGAGAATCCCGTCTGGTCGCCCAACGGCAGGCGCATCGCCTACAACGGCTTCGAGTCAGGCGTCTGGTCCCAGACCCTGACCGGCCGCCTCGTCCGCCAGATCGCCGACAGCCAATACAGCTCCGAGAGCGGCCACGACTCGTACTCCCCCGACTGGCAACCGATCCCTAAGTGAAGTCGAGCTCGCTCGCGACGTTGGGAGCGTGGCTGGCAAGGAAGAGCCGGTCGCCGTGGGCGCCAGCCCACAAGACTCGGCGATGACACCGCCAGGCGCGCTCCCAACCCGCGAGACGGAGAGGGTGGGATTCGAACCCACGATACGGTTTCCCGCATACACGCTTTCCAAGCGTGCTCCTTAAGCCACTCGGACACCTCTCCTTGGCGGCGAAGCCTAGACGCTAAAGGCCGAGGTCGCGCACGCCGGGCTCGTCCCAGCCGAGGTGGTGCGCCAGCTCGTGGCGGACGGTGCGGCGGACCTGGGAGCGCAGCAGCTCGGGGTCGTGGCCGAAGTCGCGCTCGAGGGTGTCTTGGTAGACGATGATGCGGTCTGGATACGTGTCGCGCGCGACGGTGTCGCCGTAGTAGTGGCCGTAGGCGCCGTGCTCGCGGCCTTGCATCGACACCACCACCGGCAGACCCTTGAGCACCTCGCGGAACTCCTCGGGCAGCTCCTCGATCGCCTCGACGACGAGCTCGTCGAAGTCGCTTGGGGCGCGCTCGGCGGGCGGCAGCTTGGCGAGCGTCTCGCTGCGCTGGACCATCCGCTCGATCTCGGGCTCGCTCGGTCCGTCGTCTCCCATCAGCTTCACCGTTCCCCAGGCGGTGAAGACGACCAGCGCGATCGCTCCGCCGATCCAGGTGAGTAGATCGCCGGCCCCCGACAGCTCCGGCGGGTTCATGAAGAAGAGCAGCATGCCGACGACGAACGCCGCAGTACCACCAGCGCGCAACGGTCCGTTCAACGACTCCCTCACATCACTCAGCGTAGGAGACGGTGCAAGTCGGCCGGCCAGCCAGCGATGTAGCGTGCCGGCCCTTGAGCACGATCACGACAGAGTTCGACGGCGCGACGGCGGTCGAGGAGATCGGCGAGGGCCGCTATGCCGGAGAGGTCGACTCCGGCTGGTCGGCGCCGACTGGCCCGAACGGTGGCTACCTCGCGGCGATCGCGGCCCGGGCGCTGCAGGCCCACGTCGCGCCGGCCGGCGAGCGCCAGCTCCGCTCGCTGACGTGCCACTACCTACGCCCCGCGCACGAGGGCCCGATCGAGCTGGCCGTCGAGACGATGCGCGCCGGCAAGCGGTTCTCGACGGCACGCCTGACGGCGACCCAGGAAGGCAAGGATGTGTTCACGGGCCTCGCGGCCTTCTCCGTCGGCGACCTCGTCGGCGCCGGCACCTGGTCGCCGGCCATTCCCGACGTCGCTGCCGCGCCACCGCGTGACGCCGCGCGCGTGCCGATCGACTCCTACACACGCAGTGGCGGCGCCTGGATCGAGCCCGCACCGCAGATGCCGCCGATCGTCCAGCGCGTGAAGCTCGCGCCGCAGTTCGGCGGAGTCCCCTTCTCGGGCCGCAAGCTCGGCCACGGCGAGGCGCCGGAGACCGGCGGCTGGATCGAGCTGCCCCAGCCGCGTCCGATCGACGCCGCGTACATCGCGCTGTTGAGCGACGTCTGGTGGCCGCCGGCGTTCGAGCCGCTCAGCTCGCTCGCGATCGCCCCCACCGTCGACCTCACGATCCACGTCCGCGCCGAGCTGCCGCCGGAAGGCCTGCCCGATCAGCCGGTGCTCGGCCGCTTCGTCAGCTCGGCGTCGCTCGGCGGGCTGATGGAGGAGGACGGCTCGCTCTTCCTCGCGGATGGGACGCTGCTCGCCCAGTCGCGCCAGCTCGCTCTGCTGGCGCCGCTCGGCTGACGCTCAGGCGGGCGCCGGCTGGAGCTGCGGAGCCGCGCGCAAAGAGATCTCGTGCAGGTCGTCGGCGGGGACGACGATCGGCTCGACCGCGTCGCGCTCGGCGCTCGGGCGATAGCCGCGCAGCCGCTCGTGACTGCAGACGACGTAGCACCACTCCATCAGCCGCATGCGGGCATCGGCGTCGATGTCGACGATCCGTGCGCCGACCATGAAGCGGTCGCCTGATCGCCGCGACGAACGGATCTCGACGCGCACGGGAACGTCGTGCACGGCGCCGGTCGCGTCGGGCAGGCTCATGTAGACGGCCAAGGTGGAGCCGACCGGCAGCGCCGCCTCGGTCACCAGGCCGAGGCCCGACGCGCTCGCGTCGACGACCCGGCCCAGCACCGGTGTCGCACCGACGAAGGCGTGCGCCGGGGCGTCGCCCTCGAGGCGGTAGATCAACCGCCGCTGACGCCGTCCGCCGGCAAGCACGAGCGTCCGCAGGACACGTCGGAGCTCGACGAGCGCCAGGACCGGCACGACCACGCCCGCGATGCCGGGCAGCGACGGCAGCAACGCCGGCCCGAAGACGTCGACGAGCCGGATCGCTACGCCACCACTCAGCACGATCGCGCACAGCAGGACGAGGCGCAGCCGGCGGATCGCCTGCCAGCCGCCGGGATCGGTTCCCTGCTTCGGCGTGACCTTGAACGCGGTCTTGCCTGGCACGAGCGCGCAGCGGAGGGCGCGCGTGTAGATCTCCATCGTCAGCAGCTCGAAGTGGGTCGTCTCGGCGATCCGCTGGTGCCCGCGGGCCAGCGCCGAGCCGGCGAGCAGGTTGAGCGACACGGCCGGCAGCCACAGGGCGAGCATCGCTCCGAGGCTGACCTGCATCGGCAGCGCGCCGGTCCAGAGGACGATCGCCAGCGTGACGAGCAGCATCAGGCGCATCGGCGGCGCGAGGTAGGCGAGCAGGGACGACAGATAGGAGAGCCGCTGGCGGCGCGTCAGCGCCTTCGCCCGCAGGGGCGACTCGGGCAGCGTGAAGACGGCGAGGTTGCCGCGCGCCCAGCGGTCGCGCTGCAGCAGGTAGCCGTCGATGTCGTGCGGCGCGAGGCCCTGAACGAGGATCTCGTCGTGGTAGCGGCTACGCCAGCCGTGGCGCTGGAGGCGTACGGTCGTGTGGAAGTCCTCGGCGATCGTCTCTGTCGCCACCCCGCCGATGTCGAGCAGCGCGGCGCGCCGGATCAGCGCCGCCGAGCCGCACCAGAAGGCGGCGCCGTGGCGGCTCTTGCCCGGGCAGATGACGCGGTAGAAGAGCGACTGCTCGTGGCGACCGACGGCGTAGTGCTGGGCCGAGTCGTGGTTGGAGAAGTCGTGCGGGCTCTGGACGACCGCCATCTTGTCGTCGTCGAAGTAGCCGACGAGGGCGTCGAGCGCGTCCGGCATCGGCACGTGGTCGGCGTCGAGGACGAAGACGAGCTTGCCGTCGGCCCGCGGCAGCGCGTGGTTGATGTTGCCGGCCTTGGCGTGCGAGTTGTCCGGCCGCGTCATGTAACGGGCGCCGCCGAGCCGCGCCAGCTCCTCCATCTCCGGCCGGCGGCCGTCGTCGAGCAGATAGGTGGTGTGGGGGTAGGTCAGCGCGCGGCAGCCGGCGAGCGTCGCGAGCACGACCTCGATCGGCTCGTCGTAGGTGCAGACGTAGACGTCGACGCTGTGGCGCTCGGTGATCCGGGGACGCTGGGCCGGCGGACGCGACCAGGAGAACCAGGTGAGCACTCCGAGCGCCCACAGGCCGTAGACCTCGGTGACGAGCAGCATCGCGAACACGGTCGGACTCGCTCCGCGCCCGCTCCAGCCGACGCGCCAGGTCAGGTAGCCGATGCCCCACACGAGCGCCAGCAACGCGAGCGCGCGAAGCAGCACCGGGCGACTGTCGAAGAAGCGGCCGAGCTTCGTCTGACGCCGCTCGTCGTCGACCGGATCGCCGATCCGGCCGGTGATCCACGGCACCCCAAGCAGCACTCGCAATACCCGCATGCGACCTCATCGGCAGGTGCGCGACGTCCTGTAGACCCGCACCGCGTCTGGCGGTGCGTCAGGCGAGCTCGGCGAGCAGCGCGTCGACGACGCGGGGATCGAGCTGGCTCCCCGCGACCCGTCGCAGCTCGGCGCGTGCCTCGGCGGGCGTGGCGGCCGCCCGGTACGGCCGGTCGGCGACGATCGCCTCGTAGGTGTCGCAGGCGGCGATGATGCGAGCTCCGAGCGGGATCTCGTTCCCGGCCCGGCGGTCGGGGTAGCCGGCGCCGTCCCAGCGCTCGTGGCTCGAGCGAACCGCCGGCGCGAGATGCGCGAAGGCGTCGATCCGCTCGACGAGCTCGCCGCCGACGGTGACGTGACGACGCATCACCGCCCACTCCTCCTGGTTGAGCGGACCCGGCTTGAAGAGGACCTCGTTCGGAACGGCCACCTTGCCGACGTCGTGCAGCATCGCCGCGTAGCGGACGTCGCGCGCCTCGGCGCGTGAGAGCCCGAGGGCGAGCGCGACGCGCTCAGCCAGGCGTGCGACCTCGTCGCCGTGGTCGGCGGTCGAGCAGTCCTTCGCCTCCACCGCGCTCGTGAGCGCGCTCAGGACGTCCATGAAGGCGTGCTCGAGGTTGGCGGCGAGGTCGGCGCGGTGGATCGCCACACCAAGGCCCCCGGCGACGGCCTCGATCAACGCGACGTCGTCCTCGTCGAACGCCTCGCGCTCGACGGCCTCCAGGTTCAGCACGCCCCACACCTCGCCGTCGACGACGATCGGCACGGCGAGCTCGGAACGCGGGTCTGTCTCGGGGTCGCGGGCGAGATAGTCGGGCGCGCTGCGCGTGTCGCCGATCAGCGCCGGCTCGGCCGTGCGCGCGACGCGGCCGTTGACGCCGTCGTCGATGGACTGCTCGGTGAGCAGGAACTCGGTCATCACCTCGGCCAGCGGACCGGCCGCGGCGACGAGCTCGAGCATCCGGCGCTCGGGGTCGAGGCGCTGGATGGCGGCCAGGTAGAAGGCGAAGCTCTCGTGCAGCTCGTCGACGACCAGCTGCACCATCTCGTCGACGTCGTGCGTCGCGGCGACGCGCGCCGAGAGCTTGGCGACGACGCCCATCTGGGTGCGCAGGTAGACGAGCCGGTTGGCCGAGGCCATCCCGCGCGCGCGGACGTCGGTGCGCTGACGGCGCACGGCAGCAGCGCGACTGGCGCGCTCGTTGGAGTCCGGTCCGACCCCCGCGTCGGCGATCAACGACTGCACCTGTGAGCCATCGGCAAGTGGTCAGCCCACCTTGAGGAGATCGCACTCGCCTACCATCGTCCGCCGAATGGCAGTCGTAATCGCATCCGCCCTGGACAAGGACATGGCCGGCACGCCGCTGCTGCGGGGCGTCTCGTTCAAGCTCGAGCGCCGCGACCGGATGACGCTGTCCGGCCGCAACGGCAGCGGCAAGACCACGCTGATGCGGATGATCGCCGGTCAGGCCTCGATCGACGGCGGCGAGCTGACGGTCCAGAAGGGCGCGCGGATCGCGCTCCACGACCAGCGCCCGCCGCGCGAGCGCGACGTCACGCTGCGCGACTACGTGATCGCCGGCTGTGGTGACGCCGCCGCACTCGAGGCCGAGCTCGGCACGCTCGAGGGTCAGATGGCCGAGCGGCCCGACGACGAGTCGCTGCTCGTCCGCTACTCCGACGTCCAGGACCGCTTCGATCATGCGGGCGGCTGGGACTGGCGCCGGCGCGCGCTCGAGCCGCTGAACGGGCTCGGCTTCCGCGACGCCCAGCTCGACCGCCAGCTCAGCACCTTCTCCGGAGGAGAGCTCACACGAGCATCGCTTGCCCGCGCGCTCGCCGGCGCACCGGACCTGCTGCTGCTCGACGAGCCGACCAACCACCTCGACATCGACTCGCTCGAGTGGCTCGAGAAGTACCTCAACGAGATGGACGCGGCGGTCGTGCTCGTCGCCCACGACCGCTGGTTCCTCGAGGCGGTCGGCACGTCGGTACTCGAGCTGGAGGCCGGGCGCGCACGCTTCTTCGCCGGGCCGTGGCACAAGTGGCGCACCGAGAAGGCCGCGCGCGAGATCGCTCTCGGCCGCTCGATCGACCGCCAGCAGGCGGAGATCGCCCGCATGGAGCGGTTCGTCGAGCGGTTCCGTGCCAAGGCGAGCAAGGCCAAGCAGGCCCAGTCGCGCGTGAAGAAGCTCGAGAAGATGGACCGCGTCGAGCAGGATCCGCGTGACAAGAAGGGCCTGTCGTTCCAGTTCGCCGACGCCGAGCGGTCGGGCAAGGTGGTCTTCGAGCTCGAGGGCGGGCGGATCGATGTGCCGAGCGACGAACGCGACGCCCGGACGCTGATCGACGACGCCGAGCTGTGGCTCGAGCGCGGCGAGCACGTCGCGCTGGTCGGCTCGAACGGCTCGGGCAAGACGACGCTGATCGAGACGCTGACCGGCAACCGCGAGCTGCCGGCGGGCAAGCTGCGCACCGGCCACAACGTGACACTCGGCTACCTCTCCCAACACGCCGAGCGGCTCGGTGACGAGGGCACGGTGCTGGCCGCCCTCCAGCGCGAGACCGGCCTGACGCCGGGCAAGGCGCGCGCGCTGCTCGGCCGCTTCCTGTTCTCGGGCGGCGACGCCGAGAAGCCGCTGAGCGGACTCTCGGGAGGCGAGCGCCAGCGGCTCTCGTTGGCGATCCTCGTCCACTCCGGCTCGAACGTGCTGATCCTCGACGAGCCGACCAACCACCTCGACGTCGAGAGCCGCGAGGCGCTCGAGGACGCGCTGCACGGCTTCGAGGGATCGGTGCTGCTGATCTCGCACGACCGCGCGCTGCTCGACGCCGTCGGCACGCGCACGATCGCGATCGAGAAAGGCACGCTGCACTCCTACGAGGGCGGCTGGGCCGACTACGCGCGCATCCGCGAGGAGCGCCGGTCGAGCGCTTCGGGCGATGCGGCCGCCGAGAAGCGGGAGCGCAAGGCGGCCAAGGCGGCCAAGGGGTCTAGCAACGGGGGCGCGAACGGCAACGGCGCCAAGGCCGGCCTCTCCAAGAACGCCCGCCGCAAGATCGGCGCGCTCGAACGCGAGGTCGAGCGAGCGGAGAAGGCCTTCCAGGAGGTCGAGGACGAGCTCGCGGCACCGAGCGCCTGGTCGACCCCCGAGAAGTCAGCGCAGTCGACCGCCCGCCACGCCGCCGCCAAGCAGGCTGTCGACGACGCCTACGCCGCTCTCGAGGCCGCGACGGCCTCCGCGTAGCCGCGGCCGGCCAGGTGCCGCGGGGGTCCGGGGGCGTGAGCCCCGGTCCTCTTCAGCTGTGATCCTCGCCGCCGCCGGTGCGGGAGGTGCAGTCCGAGATCGTGCAAGCGGTGACCTTGAAGCGGATCTCGTCGCCGGGCTCGTCCTTGCCGCGCGGCTTGACCATCCTCGAGTACCTCCAGCCGCCGTGGTGCTTCGCCTTGAACCGCTTGCCGCGGTAACGGAAGCGGACCCGGTCGACCTTCGCGCCGCGAGGGACGACCTCGGCACGCAGCCTGAGCCGCTCGCCGACCCAATCGGAGTCGATCTCGGTGATCGCCGGCGTCAATGACGGCGGCATCGGACCTGGCTCCTGAGCCGGTACGGAAGCGACGCCGACGACGGCGAGCGCGGTCATGGCACAGACGAGCGTGACAGTGAGGAAGCGAGGCATGAGGGAGGCGCGAGCCTAGAGCCGCCGGCGTGTCTTGCCAAGGGGCACGATCCGGAGCGTCGACGGAGAGGGTGGGATTCGAACCCACGAGCCGCTTACGCGACCAACAGTTTTCGAGACTGCCCCGTTCAACCGCTCCGGCACCTCTCCTTGGCTCCGCTCACGCGGGACGCGATAAGGCTAGCGGAGGAACTACCGCATCGAGCGGGAGATCACCATGCGCTGGATCTCGTTCGTGCCCTCGTAGATCTGGGTGATCTTGGCGTCGCGCATCATCCGCTCGACGGGGTACTCGTTGACGTACCCGTAGCCCCCGAGCACCTGGACCGCGTCGACGGTCACCTCCATCGCGGCGTCCGAGGCGAACAGCTTCGCCATCGACGAGTACTTGCCGAGCCGCGGGTCGTTGCGGTCGGCCATCGCGCAGGCCTTGTAGAGCAGCTCGCGCGCGGCGGCGGTCTTCGTCTCCATGTCGGCGAGCTTGAAGGCGATCGCCTGATGGTCGAAGATCGGCTTGCCGAAGGAGATGCGCTCCTTGGCGTAGTCGCTCGCGTAGTCCGTAGCGCCCTGGGCGATGCCGACGGCCTGCGCCGCGGCGCCGAGGCGGGTGCGCTCGAGCGTCGAGAGCGCCACCTTCATGCCACGTCCCTCCTCGCCGATCAGGTGGTCCGCCGGGACGCGGACGTCCTCGAGCACCGGCTGGCCGGTCGGCGAGCCCTTGATGCCGAGCTTGTGCTCGAGCTTCGGCACGGAGAAGCCGGGGCGATCCTTCTCGACGACGAACGCCGAGGCGCGCTTGCTCTCGCGGTCGGTGATCGCGAACACGATGTAGAAGTCGGCCACCGAGGCGTTGGTGATCCAGTTCTTGGTGCCGTTGATGACCCACTCGTCGCCGTCGCGGACCGCGGTCGTGCGCATCGCTCCCGGGTCGGATCCGGCCTCGGGCTCGGAGAGGCAGAAGGCGGGCGTCCACTCGCCCGACGCGCACTTTGGCAGCCACTGCTGCTTCTGCTCATCGGTGCCGTGGAGCTGGATCGGCAGGGTGCCGAGCTCCTGGATCATCAGGATCAGCGCCGAGGACGCACAGGCCTTCGCGACCTCCTCGATCGCGATGTTCAGCATCAGCGTCCCGGTGCCGGTGCCGCCGAGGCTCTCGGGGAACGGCAGGCCGAGCAGGTCGTGCTCGGCGAAGGCCTTGCGGACGTCGTAGGGGTACTCGCCGGTCTGGTCGATCTCGGCCGCGCGCGGGGCCACCACACCCTGCACCAGCTCGCGGATCATGGCTTGGAAGTCCCCGAACTCCTGGGGGATCGTGTAGGCGTCGGCGCCGGGCGTGATGGTGGTGGTCATGGGCAGGACGATACGTGGTGGCCCTATCCTCCGGCCATGCGCCAAGAGCTGCGACCGCTGTTCGATCGCGTCGTCATAAAGGAGCTGGACCCGGACCGGATGCGGCGATCGGGGCTGATCGTCCCGCCGGGCTCGAACGAGCCGCCGCCCCAGCACGGCATCGTCCTGCGCGTCGGCCAGGGGCTCGACTGGTGGGAGTCGGTCGGCGTGAAGATGCCCGTCTCGCCCGGCGACCACGTCGTCTTCCCGGCGTCCGCCGGCGTATGGATCGAGGTCGAGGAGGAGCGCCTGCTCGTCTGCCGCGTCGGCGAGCTGCTCGGCGTGCTCGAGTCGGCTGCGGACCGCACGCCCGTCTGAGCGATGCGGCTGCTGTTCGTCTGCCTCGGCAACATCTGCCGCTCGCCCACCGGCGAGGGCGTGATGCGCCACCTGCTGCGCGCCGAGGGCCTCGAGGAGGCCGTGGAGATCGACAGCGCAGGCACGGGCGACTGGCATGTGGGCCACTCGCCGGACGAGCGGGCGACGCTCGCGGCGAAGGGCCGTGGCATCGAGCTCGCGGGTGCCGCCCGCCAGGTCACGGCGGCCGACTTCGACGTCTTCGACCTGATCCTCGCGATGGACCGCTCGAACCGCGCAGACCTCCAGGCGCTGGCGCCCGACGACGACGCGCGCGAGCGCGTGAAGCTGCTGCGCGAGTACGACCCTGAGGCTGTCGCGAGCGGCGACCTCGACGTGCCCGACCCTTACTACGGCGCCGAAGACGGCTTTGCCGAGGTGCTGGACATCGTCACGCGGGCGTGCGAGGGACTGCTCGACGAGGTGCGCGCTCAAGTCGAATGAGCGTCCCGCATGATCTCGCCACGACGGCCGGTCGGTCTTCGTCAAGACGGCATCCGATGCACCCGTCGGCGGCTATGCCACCGAGGCGCGCGGTCTGCGTTGGCTTGCCGCGGCGGACGCTCTCGCCACTCCGGGAGTTCTCGCAGTCGTCGACCCGCCAGACGGCGAGCCGCACTCCGGCCCACGACTGCTCGTGCTGGAATGGATCGACGAGGGTCGGCTCGATGCCCTTGGCCTCTTCGGCGGTCCGAGCGAGCGCTGCTTCGCGGCGTATGCCGAGAGCAGCCCGCTCGCCGACGGACACGCCGATCGCGTCGAGCTCTGGCAGCTCCTCCCACTGCTCGTGCACGCCGTCCTCTTCGGCGGCGGCTACGGCGCCTCGGTCGAACGGATCGTCCGCCGCTACGCCGGCTGACCAGGGTGCGGTTTACGGCAAGAAAATTGTCTCCCAGTAAAGGAAGTTGCCTGGTAGGCAACTTCCTTGCCGTAAACCGCAGCTAGGTCGGGGGCGAGATGAGCGGAGCCGGACGGTGAATATCGCGCCGTGGCCCCGCGGATTCTGTAAGCCGCTAGGGCAGGTCAGCGCCGCGACGCGAAGAAGGCGCGCAGAAGGCCGGCCGACTCCTCCGCGAGCAAGCCGCCCGCTACGTCTGGGCGGTGGTTGAGCCGCGGCTCGGCGAGGACGTCGAAGACGGAGCCGGCGGCGCCGGTCTTCGGGTCCGCGGCGCCGAACACGACCCTCGGTACCCGGCCGAGGACGATCGCCCCCGCGCACATCGCACACGGCTCGAGCGTCACGTACAGCGCGCAGCCGTCGAGGCGCCAGTTGCCGAGTCGCCCCGACGCCTCGCGCAGCGCGAGCACCTCGGCGTGGGCGGTCGGATCGCCGCGCAGCTCACGCTCGTTGCGAGTCGCCGCGATCACCTCGCCGTCGAGGACGACGACGCAGCCGACCGGGACGTCCTCGTGCTCGAGCGCGCGCTCGGCCTCGCGCAGCGCGAGCCGCATGAAGTACTCGTCGCGAGGGAAGAACGGGACGGGCATGGACTCAGCGTGCCAGCAGCCGGCGCCCCGCCAGCCGGCCGACGGCATCGGCCAGCCGCAGCGCGCCCGTGCGGTCGGCGAGGCGCATTCCCGCCGCCCCGACCGAAAGCGGCGAGCGCGCGCCGTGGCCGAGGACGCCGTCGACGATCAGCTCGCGGTACCACTCGATCGTGTCGCGCAGCGTGGCGTCGAGCGGCCGCGCGCGGTAGTCCAGCTCGCGCTCGGCCTTGCGCGACGAGTAGTTCCAGTTCTGGGCCATCAGCATCATTGCCTCGGCCGACACCGCGAGCGGCAGGTGGAGGTCCTCGGCGCGGCGGGCGAGCGGCCCGATCTCCGGCGGCAGCACCATGACCGGGTAGCGGACGCCTGAGACCTTCGCGACGCGCGCGATCAGGCTCGCCCAGTCCGTGTTGTGGCCACCGAGCACGTAGCGCTCCCCCGCCTTGCCGCGCTCCGCGGCCGCGAGATGGCCGGCGGCGACGTCGCGGACGTCGCAGATCGTCGTGCCGCCCTCGACGACCGCGGGCACGCGGCCGAGCAGGTAGTTGCCGACGATCCGCGTCGACGTCTCGCCCGGTTGAAGACGGTCGACCGGGACGCCGAGCACATAGGCCGGGTTGACGATCACGACCTCGACTCCGAGGCGCGTCCCTGCGGCGATCGCCTCGACCTCGCCCTCGTGCTTGGCGTCGGGATAGGTCAGCCCGAGCCCGCCGCCGCGGTAGACGTGTGCCTCGTTGCCGACCGCTCCACGCTCGACCGGCCCGATGCCGGCGACGCTCGAGGTGAGCACGACGCGCCGGACGCCCTCCTCGGCCGCCGCCTCGACCGCGATCCGCGGGGCGAGGGCGTTGACCTCCCAGACCCGGTCGACAGGCTTCGCGGCGACCATCCCGGCCGCGTGGAAGAGCACGTCACAGCCCTTGACGGCTGCGCGCATGGCGGCCCGGTCGAGCACGTCCGCCTTGACGGTCTCCGGCTTCAGTGGGCCGAGGCGAGCCAGACGAGCGCTGTCCCGATAGGTCACCCGCACCTCGTGTCCAGCAGCGAGCAGCTGAGCCGTCACATGCCCGCCGACGAAGCCGGTCGCCCCCGTCACGCACGCCCTCAAGTCCGTTCCCTCCCCTTCCGATGCGGATGCAACAACTTGCCTTCCGTACCGGTGTTAGCGCGTACGTACACTGGATCGGACCGTAACCCATGACCCGTGCCCTCCTCCTCTCCGCGTCGATCGCGGCCCTCGCCCTCAGCGCCGCCCCGGCCATGGCCGCGCCCGCCTACGTGCCGGGGGAGGTGATCGTCAAGCCTGCCGGCGGCGGCCCGGCCAAGACGGTCCCGATCTCGGGAGACAAGACGGTCGGCGAGGCGATCGCGGACCTGCGCGAGAGCCCGGACGTCGACTACGCCGTCCCCAACTACATCGCTCGCGCCAGCGACTACACGCCGAACGATCCCGGCTTCGGCCTGCAGTGGAACCTCAACAGCCGGCGTTCGGGCATCAACATGCCCGAGGCGTGGGGGCTGGCGCGCCGGCTCGGCGCCCCCGGCGGCAGGGGCGCCACCGTCGCCGTGCTGGACACGGGCGTCGCCTACCAGCGCTACGGCCCCTTCCGCCGTGCGCCGGACCTCCGCCACTTCGCCCGCGGCTACGACTTCGTCGACGACGACCGGCATCCCAACGACGAGAACGGGCACGGCACCCACGTCTCGGGGACGATCGCCCAGACGACCGGCAACCGCCGCGGGACGGCGGGAATCGCCTACCGCGCCCGGATCATGCCCGTGCGTGTGCTCAACCGCTACGGCGAAGGCGAGACTCTCGCGATCGCGCGCGGCATCCGCTACGCCGCGCGCCACGGCGCCGACGTCATCAACCTCAGCCTCGAGTTCCCGCAGTTCGTGCGTCCCGCCGAGATCCCAGACGTGGTCTCAGCTCTCGCCTATGCGCGCCAGAGAGGCGTCCTGGTCGTTGCTGCGGCCGGGAACGAGGGATACCCGCAGGTGGCCTTCCCGGCCCGCGCGCGATACGTCCTAGCCGTGGCCGCGACGACGAACCGAGGCTGTCAGGCCAACTACTCGAACAGCGGGACGCTCGTCGATCTGTCGGCTCCCGGCGGCGGGGTCGACGCCGCCAACAGCGACACCCCATACGACGCGGCGACGTGCCGGCCCGACTCCCCCGGCCGCTCCATCCTCCAGGAGACGTTCGTCCGCAGCATCGCTCGCTTCGGCCTGCCGCGTGGCTACGTCGGCACCTCGATGGCGGCGCCACACGTCTCAGGCGTCGCCGCGCTGGTGATCGCCTCTGGCCGCCTCGGCCGCAACCCGAGCCCCGACGCCGTCGAGCACCACCTCGAGAGCACGACGCGAGACATCGGCCTGCCCGGCTGGGACGCCCGCTACGGGTGGGGCCTGCTCGACGCGGCTGCTGCTCTGCGCTAGCAGGTGCGGATGATCATCACCGAGCAGGGCGCGTGGTGCGAGACCTTGTTCGGAACCGATCCGAGCAGGAACCGCTTCGCTCCCGTCATGCCCTTGTTGCCGACCACGATCAGATCGGCGCCCTTCTCCTCGGCGACGTCGAGGATCGCGTCTGCCGGGTCGCCCTCGCGCGCGAAGGTCTCGACCTCGACGCCGGCGTCCCGGACCTTGGCAGCGCACGCCGACAGCGTGTCGTCGACTTGGGAGCGGGGGTTGACCATCCACTCCAGGTCGGCCGGCACCTGACGCCGCTCGTCGCGCAGCCGGCTCTTGGGAACTGGCTCGTACGCGCTGACGAGGTGGATCTTCGCCCCGAGCGACCGGGCCAGCTCGATCGCCTGGCCGACGGCCTCGGAGGCGGTCTCGGAGCCGTCGGTGCCTACGACCATCGCTTTCACGGTGCCGATGATAGGGCGGCGACTAGGATCGCCCGCATGCAGCCCTTCTGGATCTGGATGCAGGTCGTCATCGTGATCTGCGTGCTCGCCTCGATCGTCATCGCGGCGATCAAGTTGTAGGGCGCTCGGGCTCGAGCTCCTCCTCGAGCCGCGGCATCTCGATCGGCTCGCGTCTTCGGCGTCGGTAGCTCTCCTCCATCGGATCGACCCACAGCTCCTCGACGAGGATCACGATCATCGACAGGATCGGCACGGCGACGATCAGCCCGACGAAGCCGAACAGCTGCCCGACGACGACCACGCCGCCGGCGATCAGCGCCGGGTGCAGCTTCACCACGCGCGACATCACCAGCGGGATCGTCAGGTTGCCCTCGATCTGCTGGACCGCTACGTAGACGACGATCACCAGCACCGCCTTGCCGGGCGAGTCCGTGAGCGCGAACAGGACGGGCGGGATCCCGCTCGCGATCGCGCCGAAGTACGGGATCACCGAGAACAGCGCGGTGAGCACGGCGAAGAAGATCGCGAAGTCGAGCCCGATCAGCGTCAGCCCGATGTAGAGCAACACACCGGACACGAACATGTCGACGGCGACGCCCTGCATCCACCCGACCCAGGAGGTCCGCAGCCGCTGCATGATCCGCTCGGCCTGAGGGCGGTGGTCGGGCGGGACCAGTCGCTTGATCCCGTCGATCAGCGGCTCCGGGCGGATCGCCATGTAGTAGGCGGTGATCAGCATCAGGATGAAGGCGCCGAAGATCCCGGCGACGCTGAGGCTGATCGAGGTGATCGGGCCGATCAGCTTGCCCGGGTCGTCGGTGTAGCGCTCGACGAAGCTGTCGATGCTCTCCGAGATCTCGCCGGGCTTGGCGCCGGTGACGTCGTGGACCTGGTCGCGCAGGTCGTCGACGATCCCCGGCGCGTCGCTCGCGAACTCGTTCGTCTGGTCGATGAACGGCGGGATGATCAGCGCGAGCATCCCGGCGAGCACCGTTACGCCGATCAGCAAGGCGATCAGGGCGCCGATCGGCCGCGGCACGTGTCGGCGCTCGAGCCGATCCGCGACCGTCGATATGGCGATCGCGATGATCACCGTGATCAGCACGGCGAGCAGCAACGTCAGCAGCTGCTTGAAGAGGATCCCAAAGACGATCAGCGCCGCGGCGAGGAGGACCGCCCGGTAGGCAGTGCTGCGGCGCTCGCTCATATGTCTGAGCTACCCCTTACAGGGGGCGCTCAAGCCGCGAACAGCGTGAGGTCCGGCTCGCGATCGCCGCGCAGGACGTCGATGTCGACCTCGACGCAGGCGATCCCGCGCGCCTCGGCGAGCACCCGCGCCTGCGGCTTGATCTGCTGGGCAGCGAGCACACCGCGACAGGAGGAGAACGACGGATCGGCCTTGATCCGCTCGAGGTAACGAGTCAGCTGCTCGACCGCGTCGATCGTCGCCACGCGCTTGATCTCGACCGCCACCCACTCGTCCTCTGGGTCCTTGCACATCAGGTCGACCGGCCCGATGTCCGTCGCGAACTCGCGCTTGAACAGCCGGAAGCCCTCGCCGCACCGCTCGGGAGCGTCGGCAAGCAGCTCCTGCAGCTCGCGCTCCATCCCCTCCTTCTCGAGCGCCGCCGCCTCGCCCATGTCGTGCGTCACGTCGGAGATCACCTCGACGACGTGGATGTCGAGCCGGTCCTCGGTCGCCCCCGCGTGCTTGCGCACGACGATCCGGTCGTCGGACTCCTCGATCACCGTCGGCGGCGTCATCCAGTTCTGGGGCTTGAACCCGCCCGTGTCGGCATGGACCATCACCGACCCGTCGGACTTGATCATCAGCAGCCGCAACGCCTCCGGCAGGAGCGCAGTCAACCGGCCCGTGTAACGGACCTCACAGCGGGCGACGATGAGACGCACGAAGGCGTCGCAAGGTACGCCGCCCGCCGGACAGTCGTCTCACGGCTTGAGCACGACCTTCACGCAGTCGTCCTCCTTGTGCTTGAAGGTCTCGTAGCCCTTCGGGGCGTCGTCGAGGCCCATCTTGTGGGTGATGACGAAGCTCGGGTCGATCTCGCCGCCCTCGATCCGCTCGAGCAGCGGACGTAGGTACTTCTGCACATGGCACTGGCCCGCTTTGATCGTCAGGCCCCGGTTCAGCACGGCGCCCATCGGGAACTTGTCGATGAACCCGCCGTAGACGCCGATCACCGAGATCGTGCCGCCGTTGCGGCAAGCCATGATCGCCTCGCGCAGCGCGTGGGGGCGGTCGCTCTCCTGACGCGTGGCGTGCTTCACACGGTCGTAGGCGTGCAGGCCGGCGTGAGAGTGGTGGGCCTCCATGCCGACCGCATCGATGCAGCTGTCCGGGCCGCGGCCACCGGTCATCTCCTTGAGCGCCTCGAGCACGTTGACGTCCTCGTAGTTGAGGACCTCCGCACCCGCCTCGTCGCGCGCCATCGCGAGCCGGTAGTCGAAGCGGTCGATCGCGATCACCCGCTCGGCGCCGAGCATGTAGGCGCTGGCGATCGCGAACTGGCCGACCGGCCCCGCGCCCCACACCGCGACCACGTCGCCGGGCGTGATGTCCGCCATCTCGGCGCCCATGTAGCCCGTCGGGAAGATGTCGGACAGGAACAGCACGGACTCGTCGGGCAGGCCGTTCTCGATCTTGATCGGGCCGACGTCGGCGAACGGCACGCGCGCGTACTCGGCCTGTCCGCCCGCGTAGCCGCCGGTCAGGTGCGAGTAGCCGAAGATCCCACAGGGCGCGTGGCCCCACATCTTCTCGGCCATGCCGGCATTCGGGTTCGAGTTCTCGCAGGCGGCGAACAGCCCGCTCTGGCAGGCCGCGCAGTTGCCGCAGGAGATCGGGAACGGGACCACGACCCGGTCGCCGACCTTGAGGTTGCCGACGCCCTTGCCGGTCTCCACCACCTCGCCCATGAACTCGTGACCGAGGATGTCGCCGCGCTTCATCGTCGGCACATAGCCGTCGTAGAGATGGAGGTCCGAGCCGCAGATCGCCGTCGACGTGATCTTCACGATCGCGTCACGGTCGTTGAGGATCTGCGGGTCGGGGACGTTCTCGACCTGCACGGTGTTGCGGCCCGACCAGACGTTGGCCCTCATGACTGACTCCCGTTCGTGCTCGCGGTTGGCTTCTTCGGCGGCTGCGCCGGGCGCTGCTTGGCCTGCCGGCGCGCCAGCGTTCCCTCGGGGCTGCCGTCCGACCGGACGATCTCGCCGGCCTCGATCAGCTGCTTGAAGCGGCGCAGGTCGTCCTCGACCTGCTGCTGGGGCTCCTCGCCGAACAGCTTCGCGACCGTCGCCCCGACCGGACCGGCCGGCGCGGCGTAGCGCATGTCGACGTGGATCTCGGTGCCGGTTCCATGCGGTGCCGAGACGAAACGGACGGTGCCCGAGTTCTGGATGTCCGCGCCGTCGGTCGAACGCCACGAGATCAGCCGGCTCGGGACGTCCTCGACGATCTCGGCGTCCCACTCGACGGTGCCGCGGAGCGGCGCCTTGGCCTTCCAGTGCGAGTGGCCGTCGCCCGCCGGCTCGACCGACTCGAGGTGTGCCATGAAGCGCGGCAGGTTGGTGAAGTCGTGCCAGAACGAGTAGGTCTCCTCCGGCGAGCGCCAGACGGTGATCGCGGACTTCACGTGCTCCGGCCCCTCGCTCGGGTCCTGCTTGTCGGTGCGGCTCATCGAGACGGCCGCCAGCGTGTCGAGGCCGAGGGTCGCGACGACCCCGCCGGTCGCGGCGAGCTGGCGTCCGCGGTCGGGCTGGCGCTTGCGCAGCCGCACGCCGAGCATCCGCCGCTCCTTGGGCTGGCGCATCGACGCGCCGAGCAGCGCGAGGTCCATCACGTCGCCCGCGACGCGCGCCCACAGCCAGCCGACCGGCCGCTCGCGCGCGAGCAGTCCGATCGCGGGACCGTGCTCTCGCACCCCGACGATTCGCGTCCACAAGACGCTCTGCGGGGTCTCCTCGATGCCGATGAAGCGCAGGAAGCGGCGCGTCATGAACGCCATCGGCACCCCTAGAGCAGCGCTGAACACTCCTAGGAAACGTGCAAGTTTCTTATCGGTCGACTGCATGGCAGCTTGTCCTCCTGGGTCGCCGGTGTCGCAGGCCAGCGGTCGCGGCTCACGTGGTGCGGGCGACCTACCCGGCGACCGGTCCTCAAACCAAATCGCCGAGATCCCGCCGTTCGGCCAAACAACGCCGTACCCAAACGCCTCCCCGGCCAACGTTTGCGGGTTCCGGGTTGACCTATGGATCGCCAATCCCTATCCAGGGTGGAGTGCGCCCCCCGACACTCGACCGGCGCGGCTTCCTTGGTGTGGCCGGCGGCGCCGCGCTGCTCTGCACGATCGACGGCAAGCAGTTCGCGGTCGACACGCCCGACGACGTGGCCCGCGTCGACGCGGCGATGGCCGGCCTGCGCCGGCCGGCGAGCAAGGCGAGCGCCGCCGCGACCTCCGACCCGCTCGACTCGGCCTCCTTCCCGAGCCCCGAGCCGCAGCCCGGCGGCCAGCGGCGCGAGTACTGGATCGCGGCGCGGCCGGTGCGTTGGAACTTCGCGCCGAAGGGCAAGGACGAGTGGATGGGCAAGCGCCTGCCGCGACCGAGCACCTTCACCGCGTTCGTCTACCAGCGCTACAGCGCCGGCTTCGGCAAGCCGCTCGGCCCGCCGAAGATGCCCGGCCCGACGCTGCGCGCCGAGGTCGGCGACACGATCGCCGTGACGCTGCGCAACGAGGGCACCGGCCGCTTCGCCCAGCCGATCACGATGCACCCGCACGGCGTCCGCTACACGCCGGACTACGACGGCTCCTACCTCGGGGACTTCACGCGCGTGGGCGGCTTCGTCGAGCCGGGCGAGGAGTTCACCTACGTCTGGGAGGCGACGCCGGACTCCGTCGGCGTCTGGCCCTACCACGACCACGGGCCCAACCACACGCTCAACGCCTTCCGCGGCCTCTTCGGCGCGATCGTCGTCAAGCCGAAGGGCTCGCCTATCCCCGCCGTCGAGCGCGTTCTCTACCTGCACTCGCTGCCACCGCAGGTGACGGGAATCCCGCGCCTGGTCCACTGCGTCAACGGACGCACCGCTGCCGGCAACACGCCCACGATCCGCGCGAAGGTCGGCCAGAGCGTCGAGCTTCACGTGATCGGCGGTAACTCCAACTTCCACACCTTCCACATCCACGGCCACCGCTGGAAGGACTCGGGCGGCGTGTACGTCGACACGCCGACCGTCGGCCCCAACGAGACGATCACCGCAGCGTTCCGCGAGGACAACCCCGGGCGCTGGCTCTATCACTGCCACGTCTTCACCCACCAGGACGCCGGGATGGCGGGCTGGTACCTCGTGGACCCCTAAGGAGAAGGAGCGATCCAGATGCTCATAGCCCGCGTATCCATCCTCGCCGTCGCGCTCGCCCTGGCGATTCCCGCCGCCGCCGCGCTCGCCGTCGACTACCCGCCCGCCGGCAACCCCGGCAGCGGATCACCGAAGGCGGGCAAGGGCAAGCACCGTACCTTCGTCGTCTGCAAGAAGCGACACTGCCGTTACAAGACGATCGGCTCCGCGGTGCGCAAGGCGCGCGGCGGCGACACGATCAAGGTCCGCAACGGCACCTACCGCGAGAGCGTCTTCATCTCCGGCTCGCGCTACGACGGGCTGAAGCTGATCGGCAACGCCAAGCACCCGCGCAAGGCGAAGATCGACGGCAAGCGCCTGCGTGGCGCCAAGGCGCAGAACGGCGTGCTGATCAACAACGCCGACCGCGTCAAGGTCCGGGGCTTCTACGCACGCAACTTCAAGGCGAACGGCTTCTTCGTCGTCAACGTGACGGGCTACACGCTGACGAACCTCGTCGCCGGCCACACCGGCGTCTACGGGATCTACGCCTTCAACTCGAAGGGCGGCAAGATGTCGCGCTCGGAGGCCTTCCACAACAACGACGCGGGCTTCTACATCGGCCAGACGCCGCCGCAAGCCAAGCCGCGTCGCTCGATCGTCGAGAAGGTGAAGTCCTACGCGAACGTCCTTGGCTTCTCCGGAACCAACATGCGTTACGTGACGATCCGCAACAGCGACTTCTTCAACAACGGCAGCGGGATCGTGCCGAACGCGCTCGAGTCGGAGAAGTTCCCGCCGGCCGAGCACAACGTGATCACCGGCAACCGCGTCTACTGGAACAACTTCAACTACTACGCGGGCGCGCCGTTCACCGTCCCGGAGTCCGGCCCGGCCGGCCTGGCGGGCTACCCGATCGGCGTCGGCATCCTGCTGTTCGGCAGCCAGGACACGACCGTCGAGGACAACCAGATCTTCGGCAACTGGCTCGCCGGCTGGGGCGCGATCCAGCAGATCTTCCTCAGCCTCAAGCCGGACCCCGAGTTCCAGGAGGCGGCGATCCTGCGCGACAACGTCGTGCGTGGGAACGACTTCGGCCTCGGCGGCGCGGATCTCAACGGCCGCGACATGTTCTACGACGGCAGCGGAACCGGCAACTGCTTCGCGGACAACGTGCTGCGCAGCCCGAACGTTCCCGCCGACAACTCGACGTTCGCGCCGTGCCCCGGCCCGGCGAAGAACACGTTCAACTCGGCGGCGCAGCAAGAGGGAATCTCGTGGGTTGGCTCTGTCGACAAGGCAGACCCGAGCTCGTTCGAGAAGTTCTGGATCCGCCACCCGCACGCGCCGCGCGCCGGCGTCCAGCCACTGGAGAGGTACAGCCGATGACGAAGACCAAGGCAGCCGCCGCCGCGACGCTCGCGCTCATCTGCGCGGGCGCCGTCGCGGCCCCGACCGGAGCCGCCGACCCGGTCCGCAAGCGAGTGAAGGTCGCGGACAACTTCTTCTCGCCGAAGCGGTTCAGCGTGCCGGTCGGCAGCGTGATCGTCTGGAAGTGGTCGCGCCTCAACGGCGAGACGCACGACGTCTTCCTGTCGCGCAAGCCGAAGGGCGTCAAGCGCTTCCAGTCAGCCCCGGCGGCGACCGACTTCACCTTCAAGCGCAAGCTCCGCAAGGCCGGGACCTACCGGATGATCTGCACCTTCCACGAGGGCATGGCGATGCGGGTGACGGTCACTCGGTAGGCCGGCGCCAGCGAAAGGCGGAAAACGGCCGGAATACGGCCGTAATCCACGTTTCGCGGTGGCTGTCGCCCGCTCGGCGGTAGGTTCCGCGCATGAGCGAGCAGGCCGTACTCACCGAGCGCCGCGGGCGCGTGCTGTTGATCACCCTCAACCGACCCGACGCGCGCAACGCGGTAAACGCCGCGCTTGCGCAGGGCGTCGCGGCGGCGCTCGAGGAGCTCGATGGCGACGGGGAGCTCCAGGTCGGCGTGATCACCGGCGCGGGCAAGGGCTTCTGCGCCGGCATGGACCTCAAGGCGTTCGTGCGCGGCGAGAGCCCACACGTCGAGGGGCGGGGCTTCGCCGGCATCACGCAGCGCTCGGCCGACAAGCCGCTGATCGCCGCGATCGAGGGCTTCGCCGTCGCCGGCGGGCTCGAGGTCGCACTGTCGTGTGACCTGATCGTCGCCGCGCGCGAGGCCAAGCTGGGCATCCCGGAGGTCAAGCGCAGTCTCGTCGCCGCCGGCGGCGCACTGCTGCGCCTGCCGCGTCGCATCCCGTTCCACGTCGCCATGGAGATGGCACTGACCGGGGACCCGATTTCCGCCGAGCGGGGCTACGAGCTCGGCCTCGTCAACCGCCTCGCCGAGCCGGGCGTCGCGGTCGAGACGGCGCTCGAGCTGGCCGAGGCGATCGCCAGGAACGCGCCGCTCGCGCTCGCCGCGTCGAAGCGGATCGCGGTCGAGGCGCCCGAGTGGAGCGCCGAGGAGATGTGGCAGAAGCAGGGCGAGATCGCCGGACCGGTGTTCGTCTCGGAGGACGCGCGCGAGGGAGCGACCGCTTTCGCCGAGAAGCGCGAGCCCGTCTGGAAGGGCCGCTAGCACCGCATCCGGCTCGCCCCGCGAGGTGTCGAACAGCACCGAACGGGTTAACTTCTCCCCATGCGACTCGTACATCCGTCCAGGGCGCTCGTCGCCGGACTAGCCCTCAGCGCCCTCGCGGTACCAGCCACAGCAGCTGCCGCAGACCGGACTCCGCCGAGCGTCGACGTCGCGGGCGACACGATGTCGCGCTGCGACGGCGGGCTCACCCGGCTCAAGGTCCGCGTCTTCGACGGATCCGACACGCATACCGTCGTCAGGCGCGACGGCCGGCGCATCAAGAGCACCTCGAACAAGCGCTTCCGCCTGCGGCTGAATCTCGACGACGGCGCGCACACGATCCGCATCTACGTGCGCGACGAGAGCGAGAACCGCTACAAGCACACGCTGAAGCTGCTGAGCTGCGGCTAGGTCGCCAGCCCGACCGGGCAGCTCACGCCCGTCCCGCCGAGCCCGCAGTAGCCGGCCGGGTTCTTCGCGAGGTACTGCTGGTGGTACTCCTCGGCGTAGAAGAACTCGCCCGCCGGCTCGATCTCCGTCGTGATCTCGCCGCCGCGCCCCGCTGAGCGCAGCGCCTCGCCGTACATCGCGGCAGACGCAGTCGCCACCTCGCGCTGCGCGTCCGAGGTGAAGTAGATCCCCGAGCGGTACTGCGTGCCGACGTCGTTGCCCTGGCGCATCCCCTGCGTCGGATCGTGGTTCTCCCAGAACGCCTTGAGGATCTCCTCGAACGAGATCTCGGCCGGCCGGAAGACCACCAGCACCGCCTCGTTGTGCCCGGTCCGCGTGCTGCAGACCTCCTCGTAGGTGGGGTTCGGCGTCAAGCCACCGCTGTAGCCGACCGCCGTCGTGTAGACGCCCGGCAGCTGCCAGAAGACCTTCTCGGCACCCCAGAAGCAGCCCATTCCGACGATCGCTCGCTCCGTCCCATCTGGGAACGGCGGCGCCATCGGCGTGCCGAGCACGAAGTGCTCGCCGGGCGAGACGATCGGCGTGTCGCGGCCGGGCAGCGCCTCCTCGGCGGACGGCATCTGCTGCTTGCGGCGGGAGAGGAACTCGAGCACTTGGTGTGCCTCCTTGAGTTGGGCGCCTTCCAGGCTAGCTACGGCGCCAACCGCTCGACCACCCAGGCGCCCATCTCCGTGCGCCGGTAACGGAGGCGGTCGTGCATGCGGTTGCGCCGGCCTTGCCAGAACTCGACGGAGCGAGGCACGATCAAGTAACCGCCCCAGTGCGGCGGACGCGGCACGTCCTCGACGCCCTCGTACTCAGCTTCGGTCTCCACGAAGCGCTCCTCCAGCCACTCGCGCGACTCGATCGGCTCGGACTGCGGGCTTGCCTCGGCGGCGATCCGCGCGGCACGCGGGCGCTTGGCGAAGTACTCGTCGGACTCCTCGGCGCTCAGCCGCTCGACGTCCCCGTCGACGATCACCTGACGCTGCTGCGCATACCACGGGAACAGCGCCGTCGCGCGCGGGTTAGCGTCGAGCTCGCGGCCCTTGCGCGAGCGGTAGTTGGTGTTGAAGCGGAAGCCGCGCTCGTCGACGCCGCGCAGCAGGACGGTGCGCGCGCCCGGCGCGCCCTCACCGTCGGCCGTCGCCACCACCATCGCGTTCGGCTCGGGCATCCCGGCGACCAGCGCGGCCTCTAGCCAACGCTCGAACTGCTCGAGCCACGTCGGCGCCAGCTCGTCCTCGGACAGCGACGCGAGCTCGTAGGAGCTGCGGATGTCCTCGATGCGCTGGCGGGCGTCGGTCATCGCCTCCAGCCTAGGGCTCGCCCGGTGCCTACGACTCCCGCCGCTTCACCTTCTCAGGCCTGACGCGCACCAGCAGCCGCACCTCGTCCGGCTTGCGCGACGGGTACTCGTCCTTGTCGAGGTACTTCTTAGCCATCGCGTCGATGTGCTCGTCGGCGCCCTCGTGGGTCATCTCGATGGCCGTGCCGTCGATCGACACGTACTCGTAGGGGTCGTCGTGGTTGACGACGGTCAGCGTGATCCGCGGGTCGCGCCGAAGGTTCTCCGGCCAGTGCCGGCCGTCAGCCGTGTTCAGCAGCACGTCGTGGCTGTTGACGTCGACCCACACGACGGCCACGTGCGGCGTCCCGTCGCTGTTGATCGTCGCGACGTGACAGAAGTTCTTCGCCTCGAGCAGCTCCCTGGTACGCCCGTCGATCTCGTCGGCCATCGCCTCTCCTTTGCTGGCTTCGCTCGAACGGCTTACCCGCGCTGCGGCGAAGCACACAAACGTCTCGGCCGATCGCCTACGCGACGGCGAGGACCGGTGCGAGCGTAGAACTCTGGACGTGGTGCTCCTCAGGACAAGTGACCGTGATCTCGCCGGCCTCCTGGAGGGCTCGGCGTACGTGGAGCAACTCGAGAGCAATGATCGCTCCGGAAGCGTCGTACTCGACGACATGGCCCTCGGAGGTCTCTATCGCTGTCACGGGAAGGCCCTCCCTCGGCGGACCGACGCTGAGGTAAAGGGTGTCCCCACGAGCGTCGTAGTCGTGGTAGTCGAAGGTGACGTTGGCAACGGTGATCGTCATCGTCGTGCCTGCCTCGGGTCATAGGACTGGATCGTGACCGTCACGATCCAGCCAGGCTCGGAATTGAAATCTACGACCACTCTAAGCCATCGCATATAGTCGATGTGGCGCCGGTAGAAGCGCTCCCTGCCGGGACAGGGATCGGCCGCATGGAAGTCCGGCCAGGCGACCGTAGCGAGGATCTGCCCCATTTGGTCGAGCAAAGCCGGACGACGTCGCGCGAGATGTAGATGCGAGCCCGCATCAAAGACGACCAGCCGTCCTTGCGGATCCTGGACGCTCCTCTCGTGGCTCACTCGGAGAACGCTAAGAAGCGCCGCGAGCCCTAAGGGTTCCGTTCGTTCCAACTCAGAACCGTCGAGGAGTGCAGTGGCGGCGGAGCCCGCTCCCACCGGGCTCCGCCCCACGCTTACGGCGCGAGCGCTCAGAGCTGCATCACACCGTCTGCCCGTCCCTCTCCCTCCATCGGCGGAAGCTGGGCGACCCGCCGTCGGGTCGTGCGCTGACCAAACGGCCGGTCGCCCAAAACGCTTCCTTGACGCGCCCCCCGGCGCGTTCCGAGCACCTAAGCGCTCAGTGCGCGCATCGTAAACGGGTCCGTACCCATCAGTCAACGGCCGGTTGGCGGGGATGGTGCGAGCGAAATCAGGCGTCACAGATCTGCCAGAAGTCGTAAGCGGGATGGAATGTCCCCTCGTAGAGCCGACGACCTGGCCCGAACCTTCGGCGCCAACCTCAAGGCCATCCGTAACCGCCGCGGCCTCACGCAGGCCGATCTCGCGCACCTCGCAAAGCTCGATCAGACCGCGATCAGCCGGATCGAGCTAGGCCTGCGCGAGCCCCGGCTATCGACGGTCATCAGCCTCGCCGCGGCGCTCGACGTCTCCGGATCCGAGCTCATCCCCGGCCTCAGATAGCCGCTCGCGCTCCTCGGGCGGCACGAACGGCGTCCACATCTTCGCCCACCACGAACGGTGATCGTCAGACCGCTGACCGAACTGATTGATCGTCACAGTGCCGTGTGGCAGTTGGGGACCACCGGGAAACGGCTTCCACATCTTCGCCCACCATGAGCGGTGATCGTCAGAGCGCTGACCGAACTGATTGATGGTCACGATTCCTGGCGGTATCTCGGGCTCGCCTGGAAACGGCGTGCGCATCTTCTGCCACCAAGGGCGGTGATCGTCAGAGCGCTGGCCGGCACGGTTGTAGGTGACCCCGCCAGCGTCTTGAGCCACGTCAGTCTTCCTCTTCCAAAACATAGCGCATCTACATGGTAGCGGCCAGCTGGCTGACCCACAGGAACACCTGCGCGACAACGGCTACGACGGCGACCACGTAGACAATCTGCGCCCGCCACACAACGGGCGCGTTCCGGCCGTAGAGCGCCGCCCCCAGCCGAGCCACGCTCGCGTGCACCTCGTGCGGCGCCGGTGCCTCTGGCAGTGTCGGCTGAACGTCGGTTGAAGACACAGAGAACCTCAAGGACGGCTTCGGCAGCAAGACGTAGAGCGTCGCGAGCATCGACATGACGAATGCGGCGATCGCAAGCCAGGCGATCAGGGTCAAGCCACCCCGGCTCAAGGACTCCGACCCTAGGAATGAGGCAATCAGCGAGCCCGCTGCCAAGAGGATCCCGGCACCCGCGCGCATCTCGCTCACGATCTGCGCCTGATCAGCCAGCGCGTGCCGCGCCAGCTCCGAGATGATCGCCTCGACGTCCCTGTCCTCGCCTCGTGAAACCACGAGGCCAACCCTGTCGTGCCACGTGCCTCACGCGAGTCCGGTTGCGTTTCATCCCACAACCCGTGAGGTAACACGCGAGGGGCAGAGCTCAGGCGCGGTCGTCCGGCCGATCGCCGCGCCTTTTCGCCCGCCAGGCGCGAATTGCTCTGACGAGAGACTCGATCACGCCCGATCCTGCGCCGGGCTCGGGAACGGCCAAGGCAACCAGCTCTGCCTGCTCGTCGGTGAGGCGGGCGCGTTGTGCTTTACTGATCTTCATATGCGAAGCATATACGCTATGCGCGGGTCCACGCTACCCAGAACGTCACTTGGAAGCCGAGGGCGCCGATCGCGACCCGGTAGACGAGATACAGCTGCTGAAGAACCAGCTCGTTCGAATCGTGTAGGCCCGCAGCGAGATAGGACACAATGCGATGTGCGGCCAGCAGGTCGTCATACCGCCGAAGACGCTGGGAGAGCCTCGGTCCTCCTGCGTTGAAGCTCATGTCATTTCTCGGCCACAGCACCCACAGGCACGACAGCAGGTACACCGCCACCGACGTAGTCGCCACCCACGCCACGACCAGCGACTCGCTTCCGCCCAGCGCGCGAGGGCCGACGAGCGTCGCGCCGAGCGAGCCGGCGGCCAGCAGGATGCCGGCGCGGGTCCTCAGGTCATCGACGGCTTGCCGCTGATCGCTCAACGCCGCCAGCGCCAGCTCCGAGATGAGCGCCTCGACCTCCCTGTCCTCGCCTGGTGAGACCACGAGCCCAACCCTCGCCCACCGCCACCCACAGGAGCGCCACAAAAGTCCCCGCTCACCTCCCACCCCGTAACTCCCCTAGCGCCCAAGCCCGATCCAGGCTAGGCTGCCTCTAATGCCAATTGGCTGCATGCAGTAACGAGCTACGGGAGGAACCCGATGACGGTCGTAGCGAAGGGTGAGGGTGAGTTGACGGCGTCCGTCGACGAGGGGGCGTCGCCACTGGTGCTGGAGGCACTGGGCGACTATGCCGGCGTCGCGCAGGACTCACTCGACCACACCCCAGACCAACAGGAGCGCACACGGCTCGAGGCCCGCCTCGAGCAGATCGCCACGCTTCAGGCCCAACTCCACAACGCAACCGGCACAACACACCTCACCGGCCCCGAGGAGCTCGTCGCCGGCGCGGTGAAGGCCGCGGCCAGCATCGCCACCCACGACCTCGACACCCGCGTCTGCTCGCTCACCACGAGCAAGGCCCCGCTCAGCGCCCGCGGCCAGGCGGACCTGCGCGCCCGCGGCACACGCCTCACCGCCTGCCTCGAGACGCTGATCGCCTGCGAAGGCAGTCGCCACCGCGGCTGACCCCCGCCATCTCTGTTCTTTGTCACAAGACAAAGCAAACTGGAACGAACCGGTAGTGGTACCTCGCGGCCTGCCTCAAATAGCCCCACATCACAACAGCGGTGGAGTACGGTCTAGCCGTCACGTGGGCACATCGGCGTCGCCGTCGCCAACCGTCCGTGACCCAAACGCCATGCGCCCGACCCGGCACAAGCTAGAGCGCGACCTCTCGGGCGAGACCGACGCGAAGCTCCTCCAGCTGACGCCGAAGTCCGAGCAGGCGTTCTCGATCTTCTACGGGCGCCACATGAAGGACATCATGGTCTTCCTGCTCAGCCGCACCGGCAACGAGCTGGTGGCCGAGGAGCTGACGTGCGAGACGTTCGCCTCCGCGTACATGAGCGTCAAGACCTACGACCCCAAGCGCGGCGAGGGACGGGCCTGGCTGTTCGGCATCGCCAAGGTGACGCTGCTCAAGAGCTACCGCCAGCACGCGATCGAGCAGTCCGCGCGCCGCAAGCTCGGCATGGGGATCGGCGACTACCCCGAGGACGCGTGGGAGCGCGCCGAACGCCGGCTCGACACGAGCTACCCGGGCCTCCAGGCGGCGCTCAGCAAGCTGACCGCGATGGAGCGCACCGCCATCGAGGCGCGCGTGGTCCACGAGCGCGACTACGCCGACATCGCCCGCTCGGAGAACACCAGCGAGGAGGCGATCCGCAAGCGCGTCAGCCGCGGGCTGAAGAAGCTCGCCGACGTGACCAAGAGGCGACCGCATTGAAGCGCCGGCTCTGGACCAGGCTCCGCCTCAAGGTCTCGAAGATCGCCGACCCCTACGACGACGACATCCCCAGCTACAAGGAGATGGCGCTCGAGAACGCCGAGGAGGCGCTGCGGATCGCCGAGATGCTCGACGACGGCCCCTACCCCGAACCGCCCGTGGCCGGCATCGACTACGACGAGGCGGAGGTCTCGGAGGGAATGGGCGCGCGGATCGACGCACGGATGGAGGAGGTGTACGTCTTCACGCGGCGGGTGAAGGAGCGGCAGGCGGCGAGGCGGGCGGCGCGGAGGAGGCGTGTGGTTGGGGCTGTGGCTGTGGGAGCTTTGGTGTTGACGAGCGGCGCGGGGGCAAGTGCGCTCATCTTGGGGACGACTGGAGTGTCGACGCTCGACCGGCTGCTCAATGTCTACGACGAGATACAGGACGGCGACCCGTATCTGCACTCGCCCCTGGGCGTATCGACATCCGACTTTGGAGACACCCCGGGCGACAAGCGACTCGTTGTCACCGCGCCAGTCGGTTCATCGCACCCAAATGGTGTGAGGCTAACGGCGTTCAGAAAGGACCACAGCATCTGCATGGCTGTGTTGATGCTGGCACCAAGGTCAGTCGGAGCCCGCGGATCGGTCACTTGCGCGTCGCCCCAGGCGATTGTCTATGGCTTGAAGGCCGACGCGATCATGCCGTACGGCGTCCACAGCGACCGCGTCGGTATCCTCACCGGGTTTGCGCGCAAAGAGCTGAAGTCGCTCACGGGAACTGGCCCAGGCGGAGTCCTCAACGTGACGCTCTCAGCTCCGTGGGATCCCTCGATACTCGGCTTGGGCCGTTTTCGCATCTTCATCGCCACGACCCCTCGCGTAGGGACCGCAAATTCTGTAGCGCGTGGCGATCGCCTTCGCGACGTGAGCAAGTACGACTTGATCGGCCGCCTGCGCAACCGAGCACGGGTGCTCTGGGACAAGCCGCGTTTCGGCTTGACTCAGTAGCACGAACCAAATTAGCCTCGCTGGGTCGAGCGTCAATCTCTGGGAGGGCTGTGAACCGACTGTACCCACGTCCCCGCGCGGCCGTTCGCGCGCTACTGGCCATAACGGTCTTTGCGGCGCTCGGATCAAGCTCGCCACGAGGCGCCAGCGCTTTCGACGGGTACTACAACTGCCTAAACAAGCCGAGCAATCAGTGGTGCGATGGGCGCGCGAATGGAACATACGACGGCCTACACAGCTGGGATTGGCATGAGGCTTGGTATCCCGGAACCTGGACCGGCAGCGTTACCGCTTGTCAGCACCTGTGGAAGCCGTCAGACGGCACCGAGCTCGCAGGGGGAAGCTGCAGCGCTGACTACGCATCATTCTCATACGGCACCGTGACCTGCGTGTGTTACGAGGCAGAGGCGAAGCAGATCAGTGGTGGGACGCACTCGATCAACGGACACGCAGTAGCAAACTAGCCAACGCGCGACTCTAAGTGAGACTACGGCGGGGCCACCTTCCGTGGCCCCGCCGGCCCTTCACGCAGTTAGTTGATCTTGCTAGGTGGCGTGTAATTACTCATCGGAACTGCCGGAACTTGCGCTTGTGAGTAGACGCTGCCGTCTTGAAACTTCCACGAACTGCATCCCTCTGACTGAACGCATGTCGCAATGCTGGTTGCGTTTGGTGACGAATTGTAGGCCCACGCTGTGTTCATGTCGTATGTCGAGCATCCGGCTGCGCTGCCATTCGTGTCGTAGCCGGTGAGGATGTAATCGAGTCCATCAGAGGTGACGCCGACTCGCGCGTACGCGTAGTGCCCGTCTGCGTCGTGATCGCAAACATCTATGTAGCGACCAAAGTAGTTGGTCGCGTCACGAGAACACACCCGAGTTCTATTCGTGCTCGGACCGTCTGTCGGATGGTTCATGCAGATATTTGCATGGGCGGTGGCGGGAGCCACTACCGCCATGGTGGCTGTACCAGCGATTGATAGCGCGAGAACGGCCGCAGCCACCCCGGCAAGTGCCAATAGCTTTCGCAACGTTGAACCCTCTCTTGAGGCCTGCCTTGCTTCAAGCAGACGATTGACTAGAGGCGAAGGACGATCCTAAGCCAATCGGCATAGTAACAAGAGGGCTACGCGCGAGTAAAGTCGTGTCTCTAGGGCTCAGGCTCCAGGCGGGGGAACTGCGTTGTGAAGCCCGGGTAGTTGCCCTGAGCGATGCAAGGTGGACGAGCGACGTCGCGACCGTCGGTTGTGGGCGTCCGGAAGACGTGAGTCCGCATGGAGTCGAGCGCCTCAATGAGCGGAGCGTTGGCGGGAGCCGGCGGGATCGCTGGGTCGCCGTTGGCGCAGTGGCGGGTGTCGTAGGACAGCAGCCCTGAAGCCAGACGATCGAGACCGCCAGGAGCGGTATATGCGTTCAGGCGGCTCTGACCGAGCAGGCGTGGGAAATACGCCAGCGCTTGAGGGCTCAGCATCGAGGACGCGCGTATGTAGTGGAATGCTTGGTCCTGTCGATCGACGAGTCCGTGAGTTGTTAAGTCGATGGTCTGCCGATCGAGCGATGCACCGGTCACGTTGCCGAAGAACGATGTGACCTCACGCCGGTTCTGCCCCAGGTAGCTGACTACCGGGTTGAGGTTCCGAAGGAACGGCTGGAAATCATCGAGCAGCGGCGGGAAGTCTCGGAGGAACTGACCCAACGCGGGAACGCCACGCTCGGAGGCAGTGATCACCGGCCCAAGTCCGAGGGAGAACTTCTTGATCTCGGGGCTCAGGCGGTCGAGCTCCTTGAAGCTGCCGGTCATCGCGTCGGCGGTCGGCTGCAGTTGCTGAACGATCGGCCGAGAATTCTGCGCGAATTGTGTAAGCCGCGGAAGCGTCAAACGGCTCTCGCGCGCGAAGCCCGGAAGCTCCTTCCAAATCGCAGCGAACTCGCGGTTGCGAGCGGCGGTCGTCTGGAACAGCCGATTGGACTCGGTGATCAGACGCGAGAGTTGTCCGTTGCGCTCGCTGATCGCTCCGAACAAGTCGCCGGTTCCCTTGACCGTCTCGCTGACCGCCCGCGACTGGGCGTTCAGCTCGGCCATGATGTCGTCGCCCGTCTCGACGAACTCGGGCAAGTTGCCGAAGGTCGCGTTGATGTCCGTCGCGCGGCCCTGACCGGCGGCGGCCTGCGACTGCATCCAGGTCTGGAACGCCTGCTGGGTGTCGTCGTCGAACGTTCGGAAGATCTCGTCTAGCTCCACAGTCGGAGCAACAGCCGAGTCGGCCAGCAGTCCGTTGTCGGGGACCGTTCCCTTCGCCCGGTTGCCTGTGGTTAGGTCGACGTAGGTCTCGCCGAGCAGCGACTTCTGGCGGAGCATGGCGCGAGCGTTCTTGGCGACCGGCGCATAGCGCGACCGCATCTCCAAGACAGCCTCCGTCGTGTTGTTCGGGCCCATCTCGATGCTCACGACCTTGCCGACAGGGACTCCGGAGATGCGTACGTCGGACTGCTCGGCGAGCTGCGTCGCCTCAGGGAAGTGGACCTTGAAGCGGTAGCCCTCGGAGCGCAGCGGCACTACGCCACCGAATGACAGCCACAGGTAGAGCAGGACGCCTACGCAGGACATGACGAACGCGACCATCGCAAAGATCTGGAGCGGCTTGGGGGCTTGCTTGATCACGGTTTCCGCGGCCCCTTCTCGGCCTGAGCCTTCTCATACTCCGCGGCCTGAGCAGGACAGCTAGGTCTCAGCGCCGGAAGCTGTAGAAGCTCGACCACCGTGCTTAGCCCCGGATTGAGAGTCCTGACGGGATCAAGTGGGACCTTCGTCTCCGGCTTGGTGTCGTCGTCGTCCGCAAGGTCCTGCCTTAGCGTGAACAGTTGTCGGATGAGCTTGTTGTCCTCACAGGACACGAGCAGCAGCGCACGTCGCAGCGGGCTGATCCCATCTGCATTCGCCATGACCGAGTTCGTGTTGTGGTTCGCCCACGGTAGGTAGAAGAGGAAACCGTTCTTGTCCTTCCCCTCGCCGGGCGGGTCGTAGGCCAGCTCATTGAAGAGGGCGTTGAAGACCTCGGTGAAGTCGATGAGGTCAGGAACGGCCTTCGCTAGATCCCGGGCCGGCGGGCGCAGCTCGGCGGCGATCGGCTGGACCTCACGCGCGAACGGGCGCAGCTGATCGCGCAGCACCGGCGTCGTGGTCGCGGCGAACGGACGAACTTTACGGAGCGTCGGACCCAGCGCCCGGGCAGTCGGGCGCAGGGCGCCCAACGTCTGCTCGAGAGCCTGCCCGAGGCGGTCGATCTTGGCGAGCGCCGTATTGCCCGTCCTGAGTGTGCCGGGCAGAAGGCGGGCGGTCTCGGCGAGGTTGTCGTTCTGGTTGGCGAAACGGCGGAAGACCGAGGCGCTGCTGCCGACGAACCGAGCGAGCTGCTGGTCGTGGGCGCCAAGCTCGGAGACGATCGCCGAGAGGTTGTGCGTTACACGCTTGACCTTCTCGCGACGCTTGGACACGTAGCGCGTGGCACGCTCGAAGTCACGGGACAGCGGCTGAAGGCGGCGCAGAGTGTTGGCGAGGTCCTGGCTGCCGCCGTCACTCAAGGCCCGCCCGGCATCACCCAAGAGCAGCCGCAGGTAGGCCTGCGTGTCGCCGTCGAGAGAGGCGAAGAACTCGTCGGGATTTGCGTCGGGAAGCGACGAGGCGTTGCTGAGCGTCTCCCCGTCGTCGAGCGGGTCGCCGGCAGACTTCGAGCCTGGATCGAGCTCGACGACCATGTCCTTAAGGCCGGTCTTGGGCCGAAGCAGGATCGTCGCGTTGGGGTACACCCGCGAGAAGCGGTCCTCGATCCGCAGCGTCGCGACGGCCTTGCCCTCGACGAGCTCGACGCTCGCGATGTCGCCGACCTTGACGCCGGAGATGTTCACGGCCTGTCCTTGGCCGGGCAAGATGCCCTGCGCCGAGTCGAGCTGAGCCTTCAGCTCGAAGGTGTCCTCTCCGACGATCGGCATCCACTCCGGCGGGTTGAGCCGCTGGTTGGACAAGATGTAGCTGCCGACGGCGACGCCGAGGACGATCAGTCCCAGCAGGGCAATGCCGGCCTTGGCGTTGCTCTTGAACGCCTTGGCGAAGTGCTCCCTCATTGGGACGCCTCCTCACCGAACGTGGAGAGCGGCATCAGCTGTGCGGAGGACGCGAACGAGCTCTCGTCGGTCACCGCGCCGGGCAATGACGGGGGGAAGTTTGGCGCGGCCGCATCGGGCGCCGAACCGTCAGCCGCGCCGTTGGACGAAGGCCCGTTCACGTCCGGGACGCCGTTCTTGTAGCAGGGCACCTTGCGCTGTAGCGGCGGCTGCTTCGCCGGGAATGCCGGGCTCGTGCGCTGCGGCTGGTCGTTGTAGGCACCGAGCAGCGACTCACGCTGGAGGTTCGTCTTGCCGGTTCGCAGCACCTTCGCTCCGCCCGGAGAAGCAAGGCGTAGGAACGAGCCGTTGCCGTCGAAGCCCTGTCCCTCGCCGGCCTGCCCCACCATCGCGTGCCAGAACTCCTTGTAGTTCTCGGTGTTTGCGGAGTGGTCGCCGTCCTGCACCTCGATGTTGCCGGTCGGGATGATCACCTCATTGATGCAGCGGTTGAAGGCATCCGACTTCGGCAGCCACTCGCGCGAGCTGTGCGTGGCGCTCGCCAGGTTCACGGTGGTCGGCGCGAGGTCGTCGAGCAGGCCGCCCAGCTCACGCGGTCCGACGAACGGCGTGACCTGCTCAAGCCACGGCATCGACGCGGCGACGGTCGCCGGCGTCTCACGCAGGCCGGGAAGGATCTCGCGGGCGAAGGCCTGAGTCGGCGGCAACGCCTCGTCGACGCTGGCAAGGCCCTTGCGCAGGTTCACGGTCGTCGGGCCGAGCAGCTTGACGGCCTCGCGCAGCTCCGGGGCACGCGAGGCGGTGGCCGCAAGCGTGGTGTTCAAGTCGGTGAGCAGCTGACCGAGCTGTCCCTCGTTACGGGCCAGGCCGCGGCTGACTCCTGAGAGTCCCTTGATCAACTTCGAGAGGTCGCGCGGCTCGGTGCCCCGCAGCGAGTCGGCGGAGATGGAGCCGCCGCGCAAGGCGCCGGGGCCGGTCTCGATCGCCTTGTTGACCGCCTGAGCCGCGGTCAGCCCCTGGACGTCCGGATCCTGATCGGCGTCGTCCTCGGGAGTGGCCTTCGAGTTGAGCGCGTCGCCAAGGCCGACGAGCGTCTTCTGCAGCGAACTGCGGGTGTCCGACTGGAGCGCCGTCAGGACGTTGTCGAGCTGCACCGGCGACGCCGTCTGGGACGCCGGGATCATGCCGCCGTCCGCCAGCTCGTCGGCAGTCGGGGTGCCGGGCTGCATGTCGATGTAGTTGTTGCCCTCGAGGAAGAGCCGCGGGCGGATCTTGAGCGTCGCGTCCTTGCGAATCGGACGGCCGGCGTCCTGGATCTCCATCGTGACGACCGACATGTTGCCCTTGTAGGGCTCGACCTCGACCACCTTGCCGACGTCGATCCCGGCGATGCGCACGGGCGAGCGCGGCGCCACGAGGTTCGTGTCCTTGACGACTGCCTGGACCTGGTACGTCCCCGTGAACGGGATGTCCTTGGTGAAGGCGAAGAAGGAGCAGACCACGATGATGATCAGCGCGATGATCCCGGCGCGCAGTGGGGACATGCCCTGTCGGAAGGCCCTCACTTAATGCCCTTCCGATCTGTCTTCTCGCTGATCAACTTGGCGCCGACAGGATTCCCGATCAGCTGATGGTTCTTCCCGCCAACGTAGCCCTCATTACCGGCCTCGCAGTCTGCCTCCTGCCCAGGTGCTGCGGTAAGGGGGTACGGATTCGAGTGCAGGTAGCTGTCCTGCTGAAGACTGTTCTCATTGGTTCCGTATTTGTAGCCCGGAGGGGGAGCCGGGTTGGTAAGCGCCGGGGGGCCGGCGGCAGGAGCGGATGCTGGCCCTAGCTCGCTGTTGGGCCGGTTCTGCGGCAACGCAATTGGCAGAACACGCAGCATGCTGCCGACGATGTCCGTCTCCGACGTAGCACTGGCAAGGTTGCGGAAGAGCAGCGTTGCGTAGTTACAGGTCGTCTGAGCCGGGGTCAGGAAGGCAAGCGTCGGCTGCAGCCTCTGCACGGTGCTCGTCAGGCGAGCCAGGCCGCTCGGCACGCGAGGGTCGTCGCCGAAGCGGTCGAGCGTCTGGAGCAGGCGCGTTAGACGCCTGTTCAAAGCCGGCGAGCGCCGGAACGCCGGCTCGCCGACGCGGAGCGCGGTCGCGAAGTCGGGGGCCGCAGACGCCAATGAGGCGAACGCCGGGCGGAAGCGACGGAACAGCTCCTCGCTGTCGCGCAGGAACGGACGTTGCAGCGGGAGCTCACGCGTAGCGACCTCGAGCGCAGGCGGCCCCTCGGAGATCGTCTCCTGCAGCGAGTCGCTGACCGACGCCCACGCGGTGAAGGTTGTGTTGAGCCCGACCCACAGCGATGCCTGCTGGTCGGCGACCGGAGCGACCTCCGATGCGGCCTGCTCGAGCGCCGGGAAGAGCTGGGCGATGCCGGTGCGTGGAGCGGCGAGGTTGCGCATCACCGGCTCGAGCTTCTCGACCAGCGGACCGGCTTGGGCGAGCGCCCGGTTGATCGACTCGCCGCGACCGGCTAGACCGGTGCCGAAGGTCTCGAGGTTCGTCTGCGAGGCCTGGCGCGTGGGCGCGTCGAACATGTTGAAGAAGTCGTCGATCTCCTCTGTCTTCACGACAGACGCGGCCAGTGGGATCGTGGCGCCCTCGTCGAAGCCCTGCCGGCCCTTGCCCTTGACGAGCTCGACGTACTTGAGCCCGAGCGCGGAGCGCGGGCGGATGACGATCGTCGAGTCCTTCGGAAGCGGCTGGACGCGCTCGTCGAGGTTCAGCTCGAGATGGGCTGTGACGTTCTGGTTCTTGCGCAGCGGCGCGGTCTCGATCGTGGTGACGACGCCGACGCGCGCGCCGCCCATGCGCACCTCGTTGCCGCGGACCAGGCCGTTCGCGTCCGGCACCTCGGCGTTGAGCTTGTAGGTCGGCACGAACGGCAGTCCCTCGTTCGCGTTGTACGAGAGGAAGACGGCGACCATCGTCACGATCACGGTGACCGCGCCGACGAGCACCGGGCTGCCGGAGAGCATCGAGCCCGAGCGGCGGCGGTTCATTGCTGCGTCTCCTCGGAACCAAGGAGGTAGTCGAGCATCGGGTCAGACGCGCTCGTCGCCTCTACCGAAGATCCGAAATTCCTCATATTCGAGGCACAGGTACTACTGCCAACAGGCACCCGGTTAACGCAGTTGTTGTTCGTAATAGTCGCCCGTACGTAGTGCCCCTTCGCATCCACGCCGTTCACCGTGCCGGTGTAGTAGTAGATGAGCTTCATCAGCTCCTCGACGCCGCCCGTGTCATCGAGGCTGTTGAACAGCCGGCCGAGGTCGTTCGCCGCCGGGCGCAGCGGCTCGCCGAGGTCGTTCAGCTGACCGACGAGCGGGCGGATCTCCGGGAACAGCTCGCGGCCCCGGTCGGCGAAGTCTCCGAGCGAAACGAGCGCCGGCGTGGCCGCCTCGCTGAACGGACCGAGGCGCTGGAAGACGGCGTTGATCGCGTCCGCCCGGCTGCCGAGGCTCTCGAGCGCCGGCGACGCCTGGTCGGAGAAGCCCGCAAAGGCGGCCATCGTCGGCTGCAGCTCGCGCAGGAAGCCGGGCAGGCGCTCGAAGTTGCGCTCGATGTCCTCGCCGCGCTCCGCGGCGGCGGCGCCCGTGATGCCCGCCGAGTCGATGAAGCCGGCGGTGTCCTTGCGCTTCTGGACCCAGGCGGCGAGCACGCGGTCGGACTCGTCGGCGAGCCGGCCGAGCAGCTTGTCCTGATCGGCGAGCACCTTGATCACGCGGTCGGTCTCGCGCAGCGCCGGGTTGGCGCGCCGCACGGCCGCGCGCAGGCGCTCGCCGTTGCCCGCCAGGCCGGCGCCGAGCTCGTTGAGCAGCAGGCGGAAGCCCTCGCGCTGGGGCAGGCGCTGGATGTTCTGGATCAGGTCGATGCCGACAGGCGTCGTGTTGTTCTGGACCGGCAGCAGGCGCTGGCCCTCGCCGCGCTCGCCGTCGGGCACCTTGGCCAGCTCGGGCGGCAGCGGTGCCCCGTCCTTGTGCGGGCGGGTCGGCTGGCAGGCGATGAACTGCTCGCCGATCAGCGACTGGAGGCGGATCTGGCAGTAGGCGTCTTTACGGAAGGACTGGAAGGCCGGGTCGTCGATGCGCAGCACGACGGCGGCCTTGAAGTTGTCCTGGAGGTCGACGTCGTCGATCGCGCCGACCTTGACGCCGGCGATCTTGACGTCCTCGCCGGGGATCACGAAGCCGCCGTTGTCGAAGATCGCGCGGACGAGGTAGGCATCGCCGTCGTCGTCGCCGTTGGCCATCGCGAGCAGCGCGCCGATCACCACGCCGAGCAGCACGGCGATCGCCCACGCGCGGCGCTTGAACGAGCCGTCCTGGTTGCGCACGCTGCTCACGGCGCGCCCACCACCTGGGACGGATCGCAGTCGGCGTTGGAGAGCTCGCCCGTGTCGACGAACGGCGATGAGCCGTCGGCGGCCGGCGGCGAGGCGGCGCCCGGGCAGCGACGCAGCTGACCGGTCTTCAGGTTCGGACTGTTGCCGCGCTCGGCGAGCGCCTTCGGCTCGAGGTGGCCGCCCTCGTCGTCCTCGACGAAGTTGTACGCGTCGAAGACGGGCATCGAGCGGGCGTAGTGGCCGTTGGCGTCATACGGCGCGAAGGCGCTGCCGAAGCTGCGCAGCCAGCCGACGGCGTCGGGCACGTAGGGGCGGATGAAGCTGAAGATCGGCGTCGACTTGCGCAGCGACTCCTGGGCGCGCGGGAACGAGACGTCCGCCAGCTTGGCGAGGCGGGGCAGGTCGCGCATCGTGTCGTAGAGGTCGTTGCCGGCGCCGGGCTGGTTGAACATCGTGCTCAACTTCGCGAACGTCGGCGTGGAGTTGTGCAGGAACGGGCGCAGCTTGCGCAGGAAGCCCGGGAACACCCTGGCCGGCTCCTTCGACGCGGCGAAGAAGCGCTCGACGTCGTCGATCGCCGGACCGCGCAGGTCGGCGAGCGTCTCTCGACCCTGGCGCAGGCCCGACGGCAGGTTGGCGAGCGCCTGGTTGAGCGACTCGGTGTCCGAGCTGAGCGCCGCGACGGACTCGCCTGCGTTGGTGACGAAGTTCGTCACGTCCGCCTTGCGACCGCTGACCTGGCGCAGCGCGCGCGAGGTCTCGACGAGCAGCTCGCCGAGGGTGTCGCTGTCCCGGTTGATCTCGGCGAACAGCTTCTGGCCGGAGACGAGCGCCGGCGAGAAGTACTTGGCGGACTTGTTGGCGTTGGCCTCCTGGCCGCTGTACCAGTCGGCGAAGCCGTGGATGAACCCGTCGAGCCCGTTGCGGGTCTTGGGGTCGAGCGTGTTGAAGAGCTGGTCCAGCTCGACGATCGAGCGCGTCTGGTCTCCCGCGATCGTGGCGCCGTCGTCGAGCGGCGGCTTGAAGCCGGGCGACGGGCTGACGTCGACGTAGCGGTTGGCAGTGCCGACGAGACCCTGCGCGCGGATCACCACCGTCGTGCCCTGGTGGAGCGGGCCGAACTCGTCGTCCACCGAGACGGCGACCTCGGCGCGGCCGTCGTCGGTCAGCTCGATGCCGGTGACCTTGCCGACCGGCGAGCCGCCGATGCGCACGATGTCGCCCTTGACGAGCTGCCCGGCGTTCTCGAAGACGAACTTGTACTCGTGCGAGTCATCCCGCGTGAGGAAGATGAGAAGAAGCGCTAGGACGGCGAGGGCCAGCGCGCCGCCGGCAAGCCAGCGGCCAACCCGTGGCGTCTCGTTGATGCGCTCGCTCAAGTTCTCCTCCACACGCGAGCGCTCCCAGAGCCTGCCCGAGCCGCCACCCACGTACGGCTGGGCATCGTATATGGCGCTCTATGCAGGTGCCAGGGGGAACGCATCTTCTCTGGAACGTTGACAGCGCTCGGTTGCGAATGCGCCGGTTCTCAGAGCGGATAAGCAGGCGTACCGATACCCCTGGCGCCCAGGTATCGCCGCATGTATATTGGGCTTACCGCTCGTGGCCCTTGATAGTCCCAGAGCAGCACGCGCCCCCCATCAGCTGCCTCCCGGCCGTCACGGTCTCGCGCGCAGCTTCGTCGCCCGCAACCAGCGCGAGCGCATCCTCGCCGCGGTGGCTCAGGTCGCGAGCACGCGCGGATACGGCGGGATGAGCGTGCAAGACATCGTGCGCGAGGCGGGCGTCTCGCGCCGGACCTTCTACGAGCAGTTCAAGAACAAGGACCACGCGTTCCTGGCCGCCTACGACGAGGCGAGCGGGCGGTTGCTCGCCTCGGTGCGCGCGGCGTTCGAGGGCGAGAAGACGATGGAGGGCCGCGCGAGCGCCGGCTTCAACGCCTTCCTGACGCTGCTCGCGGCCTCGCCGGCCTTCGCGAAGATGTGCATCGTCGAGGTGCTCGCGGCGGGCCCGGACGCGATCGCGCGGCGCGCGCGGACGATGGAGGAGTTCACCGCATACTTCGAGCGCAGCGCTCTCGAGCTGCTCGGGGACAAGGCGCCCTCGCCGCTGATCGCCGAGACGATCGTCGGTGGGGTCTACGAGACGGTCTATCGCCGGATTGCCCGCGGCGAGACGACCGACTTGCCGAAGCTGCTGCCTGATCTCGTCGAGTCGGCACTGCTGCCGTACGTCGGCGAGCAGGCCGCGGCGGCGCAGCGCAAGTTGCTGCTTTCCGAGCAGTCCCGCATCTAGGCGCAACGCTTCTCTGCGCTCGAGCTACAAGGGCGCAACTTCCCCATCGCGGGCGCGTTGTAGGTACGGTGCAGTTTGTAGTTCGAGGAGGCCGGGGAGAAGCCGTTGGCGGCGCGCTCTCCGCGGGAGACCGCCGCGATCATTCTCAGAGCAGGAGGAGAGACAAACAAGATGCGCAAGATCCCAGCATTGCTAGCGGTCGCAGCGGTCGCGGTGGCGGTAGCCGTAGCCCCGGCGGTCGCCCAGACCCCCGAGACGAAGTTCACCTTCAAGGGCAAGGTCTCGCCGAAGAAGGCCGGCACCAAGGCCCATCCGCAGGGCGTCAAGCTCAGCGGCAAGATCGCCTTCGAGACCCTCACCCCGGGCGTCGAGCCGCCGATCATCACCGGCTCCGACATCCTCCTGCCGAAGACCGGCCAGTGGAACGGCGGCAAGTACAAGACGTGCTCGAAGGCCGTGCTGAACCGCAAGGGCCCGAAGGGCTGCAACCCGAAGTCGATCATGGGGCGGGCCACGGGCAGCGCCAGCGCCGACACGGTCGACGCGTCGCCGACGGTCGACTTCGTCAACGGCGGCAAGAAGACGCTGTGGGCCTACACGACGCTCTACCGGCCCGCGCTGGTGAAGGAGCCCGTCAAGCTCGCGATCAAGAAGCTGAGCGGCTCCAAGTGGGGCTACAGCGTCAAGTTCCGCGTGCCTGAGAACCTGCAGGTCGTTGCCGGCGTGCCGATCACGCTCAACTGGCTCAAGTTCGGCATCGGCGGCAAGTCCTACGCGCCGAAGCTGATCACGACGACCGGCTGCAAGGGTGGAAAGCACACCTTCCAGGCGACGACTCACTACCTGTACCAGGACCTCACGACCGCCAGCAAGGAGATCACCAGCTCGGTCGCCTGCACCAAGTAGTCAGCTAGCGAACACCGCAGCACCCAAAGCCCGTCGGCCCTCGTGGCCGGCGGGCTTTTGTTTTGGCTCTATGAGTACCGCACCAGCCCGTAGCGGCCTGAACCAGCATCCAGCAGCTCACCAAACCACCTCAACGTCGTAGCTGCGCAGTGACTCGTCGGCAGAAATAAGTGGGATGCTCTCGAGGTCGGCCTGAGCCACCAGCAGTCTGTCGAACGGATCACGGTGATGGTCGGGGAGCGTCGCAACGCGATCCGCATGGCGAGCCGTGATGGGTAGCAGCTCCACTCGCGCACGCTCGAGATTGGCCAGGAGATTCGTCGGGACCGACAGCTTTCCGAGCGCGCGCTTGATCGCGATCTCCCAGATCGTGGCTGCGCTGACGACGACGCTCGCGTCCGGCGGAGTCATGGCCTCGATCGCCCTCTGACTTAGCCGCTCCCGTCGGTCCTCCATCCACCACAGCAGGACGTGTGTATCGACCAGGACCCTCAACGCAGGACGCCGAACGACTCGGCAATGTCGTCAGGCAGCTCGTCGAAATCATCAGAGATCTCGACGCGGCCTTTCCAAATGCCGGCAAGCGACTCAAAGCCTCCGGTGCTCGGCTCGGGTACGAGCCTGACCGCGGGCTCGCCTCGACGGGTAAGGACGATCTCCTCACCGGCGAGTGCGCGCTCGACGAGTTGCGAGAGCTTTGTCTTGGCCTCGTGCATTCCAACCTCCGCCATTGGACGAATGTAGCACCTAGGCAGGTAACTAGCTAGGCGAGGCAGCGAGGTGCGTGCCTCTGATCCTAGGGTGAGCGATCGAGACGCGCTCCCCCGTCAGCCTTCCAGAAACTTCGCGTTCCCGTGCTTGCCAAGATAGAACGCACGGTTTATGGTTGGCGGCATGAGCAGGTCGCAACCAGTGAAGCTAGCGCCTGGGACGCATGGACTCGCTCGTGACGAGGTCGACCGGATCCAGCGGCAGCGGCTGTTCGACGCGATGGCGGAGGTGGTGGCCGAGGTCGGCTACGAGGAGACGTCGGTGGAGCGAGTGCTCACGGCCGCCGGCATCTCGCGACGGACCTTCTACGAGCTGTTCACCGACCGCGAGGACTGCTTCGTCGGCGCCTACGAGGCGGCGATGCGCCACGTGTTCAAGCTCGTGACCGACGCGTACCTCGACTGCGCGACGCCCGAGCGGCGGATCGAGGAGGCATTGAAGGCTTTCCTAGGCTATTGCGCGGAGAATCCTTCAGTCGCCCGCATGTGCATCGTCGAGGTCTTCGCCGCAGGTGCTCGAGCGCGGGAGAAGCGCGCGGAGTTCATGTCCCGCTTCGCCGCGCTGATGCAGCATGCGCTCGGTGAGATGCGCGGCGACGAGCAGCTCGACCGGCTGGCCGCGCAGGCGCTCGTCGGCGGCGTTCACGAGGTGATCTACGGGCCGATCGACCGCGGCGACGTGGCCGAGTTGCCGGGCCTCGCAGCGGAGATCGTCAGCTCGCAGATCGCACCGCTGGTGGAGGTCTGAGGCGTGACGGCGAAGGGCGTCGACGAGCGAGTCCAAGACGTTTCTCGTCTGAGCCAGGACGGAACAGCGACGCCGATTCACAAACCGAGCGGTATCGGCCGCCAGAGAACACAGGGGCAGCGAGCGCCGCGGCGCATGGGACAGATCCCGGGTGGGCGTCACGGGCTGGCCCCGGAGGCGGTGGCGGAGTCCCAACGGGCGCGGATCCTCGGAGCGATGCGCACCGCGGTGGCGAACGGTGGATACGAGGAGGCGACGATCGCCGGCGTGATCGCCCACGCGGGCGTGTCGCGCAGGACCTTCTACGAGCAGTTCACCAGCAAGGACGAGTGCTTCGCGGTGGCCTACCGCGAGGAGATGGACCGCCTGCTCGAGGTGACGATGAGCGCCTTCGCCGAGGACGGGGAGCCGTGGGTGGCGCGGCTGCGCAGCGCGCTGACCGCTTTGTGCGCGGCGTTGGCTGCGAACCCGGAGTCGGCGCGGCTGTGCTTCGTCGAAGCGATGGACGCTGGGACGGTGACGGCGGAGCGCCGGCGCGAGGCGTTGCGCGGGCTGCTGCCGCTGTTCGAGGCGGCGCCGTCGGATGCGCTGCTCGACATGTCGTTCCGCGAGTCGCTCAGCATGGGCCGGATCGGCGACCTCAGCGAGATGCTCCACCAGGAGATCGCCGCCGGCGAGACCACCACCCTCCCCCGGCTCGTGCCGCAGCTGACGTACATGATGGTGCTGCCGTTCCTGGGCCCGGAGCGGGCCGCGCAGGAGCTGTCGGGCGAGCGAAGGTTGCGGCCGGCGAGCTAGGCGAGGGCGCGCGCCGCGTTGAAGGTGGCGAAGAGGAGACCGCCGACCGCGGCGCCAGCGAGGACCCCACGGCGCTGCAGCTGGCGGACACGCTCTGGCGGGAGCTCGCCTTTGCGCTTCTCGGTACGAACGATCAGGTCCAACGCGACAAAGAGCCCGATGCCGGCACCGTAGTAGACGTCATCGAGTCCGGGCAAATGCCGCAATAGGCCGAGCGCCGCATCAGCCACGGCACCCACTAGGCCGAGCAGGGCAAGCGCTGGTAGGTAGGGGTCCTGTCGCATGAGCCTTAGATGGGCTCGCAACGAGGAGCGCTGCCCCCTGCGCGTGATCGAACCAGTCGAAGTGCTCATGGCATATATGCTACTACGCCCAGACGGCGTCGGCGAGGTGCGAGTGGATGCTCTCGTCAGCGGTGAGGAGCGGTGCGGCGTGAAGGGTCGCGTGGGCGGCGATGAGGCGATCGAAGGGGTCGCGGGTCCAAGTGAGCTGAATGGCTTCACGGATGACCTCGTCGAGCGACGAGTCGACGACGCGCAGGCCGAGCGTGCGGCCGAGCTCGACGAGGAAGGCATCCGGAGGCGGCAAGAGCCGGCCGATCTCATGGAGGTACTGAAGCTCGAGGGCTACGGTGGGAGACAGGCCGAGCTCCTCGGAATCGAGCAGCTCGCGAGCCTTCGGCGGGAAGCGATCGACCTGGCCCGCGTAGAGCCAGGCGACGACGTGCGTGTCGAGCAGGATCACGGACGCCACTCGCTCGACCAGTCGATCGAGACGAGATCCGCGGGATCGCCGGTGATGACGTCGTCGCGCCGGGGCAGGCGGTCGAGGCGCGACGCGCGTTGCTTGGGGACGATCAACAGCGTCTGACCGTTGCGCTCGATCTCGAGTGGTTGCTGCGTCTCGAGAACCTGATCGAGCAGGCGGTAGACGTTGGCGCGGAGCGTGGAGGCGGTGACGGACATTGGGTCGTACGTGTGTTGTGGGCGGACACGTACGACTGTAGCTCTTCGCGGTCGGATTGTCGACGGCACGCGTGGGGAAGGGGCCGCTCGATGACCGCTCCCCTCCCCGCGTGTGTGCTTCTTCTTGGCCGTCTTAGCGGCGGCGGTGCTTCTTGGCTGCCGCGCAGGGTGTCTTTACTCGTACGCGGAAGTTGGCGCGTTTGGTGTTCTGTCCGGCCATCTTGACGTTCGCCGTTTGGCGGCGGGTGCAGATGTTCAAGGGTCCTCGGGTGCTGTCTGTGACCTGGAGGATCCCTCGGTTGCCGCCGTTGATGTTGAGGTTGAACTTGGTGACTGGGGCGTCTGGGACGCTGTTGAAGGTGTTGATCAGCCGTCCGGCGTGGTCGGTGTTGCTGGTGCCTTTGAGGTTGATCGCTATCTCGCCGCGTAGCGC
>Ga0126313_10000009_pt1 | contig 135521 bp, 123 predicted proteins | sample Plot105A_FD_89954 | JGI IMG/M metagenome (GOLD analysis project Ga0126313, IMG submission 89954) | Serpentine soil microbial communities from UC McLaughlin Reserve, CA, USA - Plot105A | ecosystem: Environmental > Terrestrial > Soil > Grasslands | place: USA: UC McLaughlin Reserve, Lake...
CATCCCCAGCGCCGAGAAGGTGCTGTTCTGCGGGACCGGCAGCGAGGCGACGTCCTACGCGCTGCGCCTCGCCCGCGCGGTCACCGGCCGCGACAAGGTCGCGCTGATCAACGGCTGCTATCACGGCTGGAACGACGCCCTGTGGGAGAACGGGGTCAACTCGCCGGGCATCCTGCGCGACGTCGCCGCACGCTCGCTGTGGCACGACTTCAACGACCTCGACGCGATGCGTGCCACGTTCGAGGCCGACCCCGAAGGCATCGCAGCGATCATGCTGGAGCCGTACATGCACAACGGTCCGGGCATCCTGCCTGAGCCCGGCTACCTCCAGGGCCTGCGCGACCTGTGCGACGAGTTCGGGGCGCTGCTCATCTTCGACGAGATGATCACCCTCTTCCGGCACGCGATGGGCGGCGTGCAGGAGATCACCGGCGTCCTGCCCGACATCACCACCGGCGGGAAGGCCCTGTTCGCCGGGCACGGAGCGGGCCTGATCGCCGCCCGCGCGGAGCTGATGAACCGCTTCTCCACGCACCCCGACGGCGACGTGCCGTTCAGCGGGACCTACAACGGCGGCAGCGTCGCGATGGCGGCCGGGATCGCGGTCTTCGACCGCCTCGCCGACGGCAGCGTGCACCGCCGCATCGACGACCACGGAGACCAGATGCGCGACGGCCTGAGCGCGATCGTCGCGGAGGCCGGGGTGGAGGCGATCGTCACGGGCTGCCACGGGCTCTACTGCGTGTGGTTCGGGCCCGGCCCGCTGCGCAACCAGGCCGACGTCAACCGCGGGAACGGCGACCTCTTCATCCGCTACCGCAAGCAGCTCGCCAAGCGCGGCGTGTACGAGAAGCCCGACCTGGCGGGCGTGCGCGCGGTCATCGGCGCCGCCCACGAGCAGAAGCACATCGACCTCACCCTCGAAGCCGCGCGCGACTCGCTGCCCGCCGCACTCACCGCAAAGGACGCCCGATGACCAGCGGACGAACGAACCTCGCCGTCGACCACGTGGGCATGGTGGCCCGTGACCGCGACGCCACGGTCGCCTGGTACCAGCAGCACCTCGGCTTCCAGCCGATCAAGTGGGAGGACTACGTCGACGTCGACGACCTCGCGATCGGCCTGCCCGGCGAGATCGTGCGCCTGCGCGGTGCCCAGCTCGACGCGGGCAGCGACACGGTCCTGGAGATCCACGAGTACGTCACGCCCACCGGCGACGGCCGCCGCCTGGCCTACGACACCGGCCCGTCCCACATCGCGTTCACGCCGGTGGACATGGCGGACGACTACGCCCGCCTGGCCGCCGCCGGAGTCGTCTGGCACGGCAAGCCGAAGCTGATCACCACCGGCGCTCTCGCCGGCGACGAGTGGGTCTGGGGCAACGACCCGTTCGGAACCCCCATCGAGCTGCACGTCAACGCCTCCGACGAGCAGCCCGCGGACCGCATCACGCTCAACCACTACGGCCTCACCGTCCCCGACCTGGACGCTGCCGCCAAGTGGTACTGCGAGACCTACGGCTGGAAGATCCGCACCCGCGAGGCCTGGACCGACATCGAGGGCGCCAACCTCGGGGTCCCCGACAAGTCCGTCCGTCTCCAGGGCGTCATCTTCGACACCGGCGGCCCGGCCGGATGGGAGCTGCACGAGTACGCCTCCGGCCGCGACCGCACCAGAAGGATCTGCGACACCGGCATCGGCCACGCCGCGCTGTGGGCCGACGACGTCAGCGCCACCTACGCGGACCTGAAGGGCCGCGGCGTGCGCTTCAACCACGAGGTCGGCCACATCACCACCGGCGGCCTCGCGGGCACCACCTGGGCCTACGGCCGCGATCTCAACGACAACGTCGTGGAGATCACCAGCTACCCGGTCTAGCCAAGCCAACCGACATGCCAGAGGGCGCGGAGATCGTCTCCGCGCCCTCTGACCCCTCACCGCTGCCAAGGAGTGACGACGATGACGCAACCACAACCACCGACCGGCCGCGGTTCACCGCCCGCGGCTCCGACGGCATTCGAGGTGAGGCCCCTGAACCCCGCGGAGATGCGCCAGTGCCCGCCCCTCTCCGCGAGCCGGTTCGGCTTCGCTGAGGTCGATCAAATCCCGCCGTGGATCATTCAGACGATGGGGGCCAACGGCGGAATCATGCTCGGCGCGTTCGCGCACGACAGGCTGATCGGTTTCAGCCTTAGCGTTCCAGCTCGCAGGCTTGGACGGACGGCCCTCTACACGTGGGGGCTGGCCGTGGACGCTGCCTGGGAGTCCCGAGGGGTCGGCACGTCGTTGAAGCTGGCGCAACGCACGGCTGCGCTCGACTCCGGTTACGACACCATCTACTCGACGACGCCCTCCATCGCCTCAGACAATCTCTACGTCTTCCTCACGAAGCTCGGCGCGTGCCTGACGGCATTGCATCCGGAGATATACGCAGCGACGTCCCATCCCCAGCATCCCCCGAACTTCCCCGACGAGGTTGAGATCGAATGGCGACTTGGTGATTACCCGCCGAAGCACCAGCCCGTTCAAGGAGCGACGGTCCTCACCCACACACACCGGTCAGACGATGGCATTCGCACACTGCACGCGGATCACCCGTCGCTCCCCGAGACCTTCTCCGACGAGGCCTACCTGATTGAGCTGCCCTGGGATCGCCACACCCTCTGGCAGCACGACCAGCGCGCAGTAACCGACTGGTCGCGACTGATCCGCGACCTCTACCCCGCACTGCTCGCCGCCGGCTACGTAGGCACCCTGGTCGTCCGCGACCGCGCGCAAAGTCGCTCCTTCGTGCAGTTCCAGCCGGCCTCGTCGTGAACCCGCATGTCCAGGTGCCTGTCACCACTACCCCGTCCAGACACCAGCGGACATGCCAGAGGGCGCGGAGATCGTCTCCGCGCCCTCTGGCATCCCTGGCTCGCGCGGGCCTAGACCTGACCCGTCGGCATGATCACGACGTGCGGGAGGTTCACGCCCGCAGGCTGCTCCAGCGCGAAGCAGATCAGCTCGGCCACCGATCGCGCGTCGATCGCCCCAACCTCCTCAGCCAGGTCGATCATCTCCTGGCGAACGACCTCGTCACGCGCGTGCACCAGCAGCTCGGTCGCGACCAGACCGGGCTCGACGTTGGTCACCCGCACCCCACGGGCCGTGAGGTCCACCCGCCAGCCTTCCGCGAGCGCCGTCGTTGCCGCCTTCGTGGCCTGGTAGACGCTGAAGTCCCGCATCCGGACGCGCGCGCCCAACGACGACACGATCACCAGGTCGGCGCACTCGCTCCCGCCCGGCACCCGCAGGAGCGCCGGGCGAAACGCGCCCACCGTGTTCAGCACGCCCCGCAGGTTCACGTCGACCATCCGGTCCCAGTCGGCGCGATCGGCATCCTCGAATCGCCCTTGCAGCAGCACCCCGGCGCACGCGACCACCACGTCCACGCTGCCGAGCGAACCGGCTACCACCTCGGCCACCGCGTCCATCGCTGCCGCATCCGTGACGTCGACCTCGATGGGCGTCACGCCCGGCCACTGCTTCAGCTCGTCCAGCCGCTCCACACGACGCCCCAACGCCGCGACCTGCGCGCCTCGCTCGCTGAGCGCCACCACGGTCGCCCGACCGATCCCGCTCGTCGCGCCCGTCACCACAGCAAGCCGACCTTCCAAGCTCCCCGCAAGAAGCGGTGCTTTGGACATGCTCAACCTCCGTCTCGACCATCCAGACGAGCGCTACGGTGCCCGCAAGCCTGGACCTACGCAAGCACCCAGGCGGACCACGCCAACGCGCCCATCTCGCCCCTTTCCCGTCCTTGGCGCTGGGTTACGGTCAGAGCACGCCGACCCGGCGCCGCATCAGATCAGGAGATGCCAGTGGAGCTCTGTCTCATGATCGACGGCCAGGAAGGCGTGACCTGGCCTCAGTGGGTTGCCCTCGCGCAGGCCTGCGAGCAGCACGGCGTTCCGGGGCTGTTTCGCTCAGATCACTACGGCAGCTTGGGGCACCTCCGTCCCGGCTCCGGCTCCCTGGACGCCTGGGGCACGCTGACCGGCCTCGCCGCGGTCACCACCACACTCCGACTGGGAACCCTCGTCTCACCGGTAACCTTCCGCCACCCTTCGGTGCTCGCCAAGCTCGTGACCACCGCCGACCACGTCTCGGGTGGCCGAATCGAGGTCGGGCTGGGGGCTGGCTGGGATCACTCCGAGCACGACGCCTACGGCTTTCCGTTCCCGTCCGCGCGCGTTCGGGCCGAACTGCTTCGCGAGCACCTGGAGATCCTCATCCGCACCTGGGCCGACGAGCCGTCCTCGTTCGCAGGCACGCACTACGCGGTCACCGAGCTGGATGCTCAGCCGAAGCCGGTGCAACGCCCGCACCCCAACATCATCCTCGGCGGCGAGGGCGGTCCCCGTAGCACGGCACTCGCGGCCCGCTACGCCAGTGAATACAACACTGGGCTTGCGTCTCTCGAACACGTCCGCCGCACGATCGCGCGGATAGCAGATGCCTGCCATCGCGGCGGTCGCGACCTTCTTCCGGTCTCCGTCGAGACCCCGGTAATCCTCGGCGTCGACGATGCCCACGCGCAGCGCGCCGTCGGGAGCCTCACCGCCCTGCTCGCAGGCGATCTCGGCTCGCCCGTCCTCGCCAGCCCCCGCGCGAGCTGGATCGTCGGCGACGTCGACCAGGCCGCGGAGCAGCTCGCTGTGCTTCGCGACGCGGGCGTCAGCCGCGTCTTCTGCCAGCACCTCCAGCACGAGGACCTGGAGGGCGTGGCCCTCCTTGGAGAACTCGCCCAACGGGTCGCCTGATCATCCCCAACCGACCCACGACGAAAGGCTGCGTGCCATGAGTGAGCTTGAAGGACGTTCCGCGATCATCACCGGCGCCGGAGGTGGGATCGGTGCGGGTATCGCGCGCGTGTTCGCACGCGAGGGCGCCAGCGTCGTCGTGACCGACATCAATGGCGACGCCGCGCGCGCTTGCGCTACTGATCTCGCCTCGACCGGAGGCACTGCCATTGGCGTGCAGCACGACGTGTCCGATGCCGCCTCCTGCGCTGACGTCGTAGCGCGCGCCCGCGAAGCCTTCGGCGTCGTCGACATCCTCGTCAACAACGCCGCCATCGACCAGCGGATCGCGTTCACTGACATCGACGAGGCAGCATGGGATCGCATGATCGACGTCAACCTCAAGGGCGTCTACCTCATGACGCGCGCGGTCATCAACCACATGCTCGACCGCGGCACCGGTTGCATCGTCAACACGGCCTCATTGGTCGGCAAGGCCGGCGCGCTTCCGCTCTTTTCCCACTACGTCGCGGCGAAGTTCGGCGTCGTCGGACTCACCCAGTGTCTAGCCGCTGAATTCGCCTCGCGTGGAGTGCGCGTCAACGCGGTCTGCCCCGGCGTCGTACGCACCCCTCTGTGGGAGCCCCTGTTGCAGGCGACCGCAGCCGAGAAAGGCATCACCGTCGAACGCGCCTGGCAGGACGCATTGGCGCCCATCCCGATGGGCGTACCTCAAGACCCTGAGGACATTGGCGAGGCCATCGCGTTTCTCGCCTCCGACCGAGCGCGCTACATCACCGGCGAGACGGTCAACGTGAACGGCGGCCAACTGATGGACTAGGTCGCCCAACGGCCGGCCTCGCGGGCCGCACGACCCTGTAGCACCCACCCGGCCGCGCCCCTTCTGGACGCCGCAGGCGGTCCGTCTGGTCTGGGAACACACCACCCTCGGGGAACACACCACCCTCGGCGGCGGCCTCGCCGCTCCCTGGACACCGTCCGTCTCGTCTGGGGTCAGCCGTCCTGCGCGAACGCGTCGAGCACGTTCGAGGTGACGCGCTCAACGTCCTCACAGTGCCAGAGCGCGGGCGTCCAACCCATCGAGCCGACGCTGAACAGCCGGCCCCCGCCGGGCGACTCGGCGTAGACGATGTCGGAGCGCACGAGCGCCTGAGCCGCGTCGTCGAGGTCGCCGTACGCAGCGTCCTCGGGAACCGTCATGCAGTGCTCATCGTGCCGACCTTGGGAGGAGGCGAGCACGAGTGCCGAGCCCGGCGTTCCCAGCGCCGCGTCGGCGCGATCGAACTCGTCGCATGCGGCGCCCCACGGGAACGCGTCGGTGCCGGCGCCGAGCGGCTGCGCGCGGTCGATGCCGCGCGTGACGAAGGCGACGCGCTCCTCCGTGCTCGCCTCCGTCCAGGCGAAGCCGCCAGCGCCGCCCCAGCTCATCGCCGTCATGCCGACGCCAACGACCTGCTGCGGCGCGCGGCCGCGGTGGCGCCACAGACCGCCCAGCTCCCCGGTCGTCGAGAGGTGGTCCTCGCCCGGCGGCGAGTCGCCCTGCGGGTTGGCGCCCACGTGGCCGCGGCGAACCTCCGTCACGTGCGGCGCGGCGGGGTCGACGCCCGTGACCCAGTAGAGGCCGTTCCCCGCCATGTAGACCAGCCGCCCGGGGCCCGTCACGAAATCCTCCAGCGCGCAGTGCATCCGGTACGTGACGTACTCCGGGTGCGAGCCACTGACGACGACGCGGTAGGGCGCAAGCGCGGCGGGGCCGTCGCGATCGAGGTCCTCGTCAGTGACGAGGTCGACGACGCGACCTCTGCTGTGCAGCCAGCGCAGGAACATGACGTCGCCGGCAAACTCGCGCGGCAGCCCGCTGTGGCGGAAGACGTGCTCCGGCCGCAGGTTCGCGATCGGGCGCCGCCGCGAGGAGTAGCGACACGGCGAGCCGTCGCGGTGGCAGTCGTAGTGCGAGCGCCCCCACTCGGGATGCGCGTCGAGGCGGCGGTCGCCCGGCTGGACGACCTCCTCGTCGAGCAGGCTGAGATGCTCGAGTGCGTAGGTCTCGGCCGGAGTCCAGTGCTGGTTGGCGTATGCCTGATACGTGTAGGTCGGCAGCCACACGGCCGTGTGCGATGTCGCGCTCCCACGCGGCGGTCTGACGATGAACGGGATCACGTCCCGCCCACCCTCCGCCGTCACTGCCAGGCCGTACAGGCCGCTGCGGCACCCGCGCGGGATCTCCAGCTCGAGCGACGCCTCCCAGCGCGCGTCGTCCAGGTCGTCGCTGTGGAAGTGCAGCGCGTCGTACTCGTCCGGACGGTGGCGGAAGTCAACCTCCGCCCCGCGCCACGTCGGCCCCGTGACCGCGCTCGCCGGATGGTTGACGGTGAACCCGTGCGCGCCGGCCGGCCCACGGTCGACGACCTCGCCGGCACGCGCGGCGCCGAGGTCCCAGGCCGCGACCAGCGCCTCGCCCAGCGCGACGGCGCCGCGCCGGTCGACGGCCTCCTGCAGGTCGCCGGCGAGGAAGTCGCCGTCCGCCGCGCGGGCGATCCACGGTCGCGCGAGCTTGCCATCGAACGCGTCCTCCACCGCGAACGCGCGGCGGTCGTCGGCGGCAGACGCCGAGCACGCGGTCGCCGCGAGCACGAGCGGGCCCGGAGGGAGCAACGGCGCGCCGGGGAGTGCGGCCTCGCTCGCCGCGCGACTCCGCACCCACGGCGACAGCTCCTCGTGCAGCAGCCGCAGACGGCCCCCGTCCGGATCGACGAGGAGCGTCAGGCGATGCCACCGGCGCGCACGCAGCGGGCGCGTGCCGCGCACGCGCGCAACGCCGCCCAGGCACGCCGCCGAGGCCTCGGAGTGGCCGTCGGCGGCGAGCCCGAGCCAGAGCCCCGACGTCCCGTCCGGCGCAGGGCACGACGCGATCCCCTGCCGACGGCCGTCCGCCGGCAAGGTCGGGAAGACGGCGACCTGCAGCATCAGCGGCCCGGCGAGCGCCGGCGGTCGCGGGACAACGACGCAGGAACCGGTGACGATCGCCTGCTCCCGGCCTTCGTGTCCTCCCAGGTCGACCGGACCGCCCCACCGCTCGGCGACCCCCGCCTCGCCGTCGAGCTGGTCGAGCGCGACGACCCGGGCGCGGTAGTCGCCGGCCGTCGAGCTGACGTAGGCGCGGAGCGCCTCGCCGGCCCTGGCGCTGAAGTCGTCGAGGTAGCCGAAGATGTCCAAGCGCGGTCCTTCTCAGTCGAGCGAGAGATCGACGAGCTGGCGGACGGCGCGGCCTGCTGCCAGCTCGTCGAACGCCACGTTGATGTCGTCCAGGCGAATCGTCGCCGTGTGCAGCAGGTCGACGGGCAGACGGCCCTGTCGGTACAAGCCGATGTAGGCCGGGATATCGCGCCGTGGGACGGCGGAGCCCATGTAGGAGCCCTTGACCGTCCGCTCCTCGGCGACCAGCGACACCGCCGGGATCGAGAGCATCCGGCTCGGCTCGGGCAGGCCGACGGTGACCGTCGTCCCGCCGCGCGCGGTCGCCTCGTACGCCTGCGCGAGAACCCGCTCGCTGCCGACGCTCTCGAACGCATAGGCCGCTCCCCCCCGGGTGATCTCGCGCACGGCCTCGACCGGATCGACGTCGGCGGCGTTGACGACGTGCGTCGCCCCGAGCCGTGTCGCGAGCTCGAGCTTGTCGGCGAGCACGTCGACCGCCACCAGCGGCTGCGCACCCGCCGCGCGTGCACCGAGCACGGAGCTCAGGCCGACGCCACCGAGACCGAACACGGCGGCGCTCGCACCGGCCGGCATGCGGGCGGTGTTGACGACGGCGCCGACGCCGGTCAGGACGGCGCAGCCGAACAGCGCCGCGACGTCGAGAGGCACGTCCGCGTCGATCGCCACGAGCGACTCCTGCGCCACGACGGTCAGGCGCGAGAAGGCCGAGACGCCGAGGTGATGGTGGATCGCCTCGTGCCCGCAGCCGGAGAAGCGGCGGCCGCCGCCGAGCAGCGCACCGGCGGCGTTCGCGGCGGCGCCCCGCTCGCACAGGGAGCCGCGGCCACTGAGGCAGGGGACGCAGCGCCCGCACATCGGGACGTAGGAGAAGACGACGTGGTCGCCGGCCGCGACCACGTCGACGCCCAGCCCCGTCTCCCGCACGACCCCGCTGGCCTCGTGCCCGAGGACCATCGGCATGGCACGCGGCCGCGCCCCGTCGACGACCGACAGGTCCGAGTGGCAGAGCCCGGCGTAGGCCACCTCGACGAGCACCTCGCCCGGCCCCGGAGCTGCGAGGTCGAGATCCGCGACGCGCAGCGGCTGCGACTCCGCATACGGAGCCGCGGCCCCCATCGCCTCCAGCAGTGCGCCGCGGGTCCGCACGATCACCGGAGCACGATCCCGCCCGTGACCCCGAGCGTGTGGCCCGTGATGTAGGCCGCCTCGTCCGAGGCCAGGAAGGCGACCGCGGCCCCGATCTCCTCCGGCTCGCCGTGCCGCCCCAGCGGCACCAAGCCTTCCACCCGTGCGACCTCCTCCTCGAAGGAGACGCCGGCGTGCGCGGCGCGGCTGCGCGTCGCGCCCCACAGCGAATCGGTCGCGACGTAGCCGGGCGCGACGCAGTTGACGCGGACGCCGTAGGGCGCGAGCTCGAGCGCGAGCCCCTGCGTCATCGCGTGCACGGCGGCCTTCGTCGCGGAGTAGCACGCGGCGCGCGGGTACGGCTCCCAGCCGAAGATCGAGCCGGTCGTGACGATCGAGCCCCGCCGCGCCTCGCGCAGCACGCGGCCGCCTGCACGGCAGGTCAGATAGGTGCCGCGAAGGTTCACGGACACGATCCGGTCGAACGCCGCGGGCTCGAGGTCGAGCATGTCGACCTCGTCGCCGCCGACGCCGGCGTTCGCGACGACGAGCTCGAGGCCGCCGAAGCGCCGGACGGCGTCGGCCACCGCCTCCTCGATCTCCTGCTCGGCGACGACGGACCCGACCGCGCCGACCAGAGCCCCCTCCGCTGCGCCGTGGCGAGCACGAAGCCGCGCCGCCGTCTCGATCACGGCCGGGCTCCGGTCGAACAGCAGGACCGACCAGCCGTCGCGAGCGAGGCGTCCGACGATGCCCTCCCCGATTCCGCTCGCCGCGCCGGTGACGATCGCCGCTCGCTTCACCTCGTCGCTCCGCCCATCGCACGGACTGCGTCCGCCACCTCGGCATGGGTCGCGAACCAGACGTTCGCACGCGCGCGGATCGTCTCCACGAACCGGCGCAGCATCTCGGTGCGATACCCGCGACCGATCACCTCGGGGTGCATCGTGTACGTCAGGTGCCGTCGCTCCCGCAGCGCGACCTCGAACTCGGCGACCCAGGCGTCGAGCACCGGGGCGGTCCCGCTCAGCCGGCCGCCGTCGTGGAGCGAGAAGCCGAAGTGCGGGTAGTCGTCGAGGCTCCAGTGCACCGGCAGCTCGAGGATCTCCGCGGGCCCGTGCCTCTCGACGTACGGCCGGTCGTCCCCCATGCAGCTGCTGTCGTAGCGGAACCCCCGAGCGACGATATGCGCAAGCGTCGCCGGCGTCAGCTCCCATGCGGGCGAGCGATAGCCGTGCGGACGACGGCCCACGCACGCCTCGAGCGCGGCGATGCCGCGGTCCACCTCCTCGCGCTGCCGCGCCTCGTCGATCTGGTCGGGACGCAGATGGAGGTAGCCGTGGTGACCGATCTCGTGTCCGGCGTCCGCGACGGCGCGGATCGCGTCCGGATGACGCTCGGCGGTGTCGCCGGGGACGTAGAAGGTGGCCGAGATCTGAAGCTCCCGCAGCAGGGCGAGGATGCGGGGGAGGCCGCGGACGATTCCGAAGCGGGCATCGGAGAGCGTGCTCAGCCGGCTCTCGTACTCCGCGCCGCGGCCGAGCCACGCCGACTCGCCGTCCACGTCGAACGTCAGCGACACGGCGACGTCGGCGCCGTGCGGCCAGGAGGGAAGCGCGAGGGCCCTGGGAGTCGCGTCGACCACCGCGCGTCAGTCCGTCGGGGGGACGTAGTCGCCGGCGGTGATCCCGCCGTCGATTGCCAACGTGGCGCCGGTGACGTAGGAGGCCGCGTCGCTGAGCAGCCACGCCACGCACGCGGCCATCTCGCGAGGCTCGCCGTAGCGCCCGAGCGGCACCCCGCTCTCGAGCGCCGCGCGCCCGGCCGAGCGGTGGCCGGGATCGGCGAGATCCTCCGTCGCGCGGACCATCTCGGTGTCGACGAAGCCCGGGCAGATGACGTTGACGCGGATGCCGTCGCGCGCCGCCTCCAGCGCCGCGGCTCTGACGAGGCCGATGACCGCGTGCTTCGACGCGGCGTACGGACCCCACCGCTGCGCGCCGGCGAGCGCCGCCACCGACGACGTCACCACGACTGCGCCGCCGTCTCCCTGGTCCGCCAGCTGCCGCATTGCGGCGCGCAGCCCGAGATACACGCCGCGGACGTTGACCGCCATGACCTTGTCGAAGTCCGCGATCTCGCTCTCTGCCAAGGGCACGAGCTTGCCGGCATACGCCGCGTTGAGATGGACGGCGTCGACGCGCCCGAAGCGCTCCACCGCCGCGGTCATGTAGCGGTCTACGTCGTCGGCGGACGCGACATCCGCGCCCACCCCGATCGCCTCGCCGGCGAGGCCGGACGCGACGCGCTCCGCCGCGGCGAGGTCGAGGTCCACTGCGACGACACGTGCGCCCGCCTGGCTCAGCCCGGCCGCAACCGCCGAGCCGATGCCGCCGGCAGCGCCCGTGACGATCACGACCTTGTTGCGGAGCGTGTCAAGCGACATGAGGCGGCCTTTCTGTGTTTCGCGGGAGGGATCGAACGCGTGGGCGCGCCGGGTTGCAACCCGGCGCGCCCACGGTGGAGCGACTCCCTGCTGGAACTGGTGCCCGCAGGGTTACTTCAGGTACTTGTCGACGTTCTCCTGGGTGACGACCACGAAGCCCGTTCTGTACAACGGGTCCACCGGCTCGCCCTTCGCGACCGCCACCATCGCCTCGATCGTCTTCGATCCCATCTCCTCGAAGTTCTGGCGGATCGAGCCGGTGAGCGTCCCGGCCTTGATCGCCTTGAGCTCGTCAGGGGCGGCGTCGTAGCTGATGATCGGAATTCTCTTGCCGGCCTGCTCCACGGCCTTCGCCGCGCCCACGCCGGGCATGCCGCAGCCGGCGAAGATCCCTCTCACGTCGGGATGGGCCTGGAGGACGTCCTGCGTGGCGTTCGCGCCTCCGACGAGCGCGCAGACGCCGTCGTCCCCGGCCGGGACCTCGACGACCGTAGCGCCCGCGTCGGCGAGGGCCTTCTTCGCGATGTCGATGCGCTGCTGAACCGTGTCGTTGCCCTGGACCACCAGGATGGCCACCTTCCCGGGCCCACCCATCGCCTCGAGAAGCGTGTCAATGCCTCCGCGCACCGCCGCCTCCGCGTCGGTGACGATCGCGGTCTCCTCGTTCCCGACCGGCGTCCCGTCGATCTGCACCACCTTGACGCCCTGGTCCTTCAGGCGCTTCTGGACGGGCCCGAAGATCGTCTTGTCGTACGCGGTAAAGGTCACGACCTTCGGGCCGCGCGTGACCACGTCGTCGACGGCGTTCAAGTACTTCTGAGGGCTGAACTCGCCCGTAGTCGTAGTCAGCTCGATCTTGACGTTCTGCTGCTCGGCAGCCTGCTTCATCCCGTCGTACACCAAGCCGTACACGCCGCCGAACGCGGTCAGGTCGGGGAGTGCGACACCGACGGTGACCTGCTCCTTCGCAGGCGAGCCGGATGCCTGCGTCCCGTCCTTCGACGACTCGTCGCTGCCGCACCCGGCGACGAGCAGTGCCGCGATCGCGAGCACGACCGCCATGGTCTTAATCGACTTCATGCCACTCCTCCATAGACGTTGCGATGCACCTTCGCTCCTCCTTCGATGAGGTTCACTACGCACCACCGGTCCAAGCGACGCCGATCCAGACGCCCCTACGCCACGCTGCCGACGATCATTCCGACGAGCGCCTCGTGGTTCTCTGGCGTCGGGGCCGCCTCGCCGATGACCGCGCCACGACGCAGCACGATCGCGCGGTCGGCAACCTCCGTCACGTGGTCGAGGTTGTGGGAGATCAGGATCACCGAGACGCCGCGCTGCGGCAGGCTCTTCACGATGCTCAGCACCGCGCGGGACTCGCGGATGCCGAGCGCCGCGGTCGGCTCGTCCAGCAGCACGACCTTCGAGGCGAACAGCTCCGCCCGCGCGACGGCGATCGCCTGACGCTGGCCGCCCGACATCAGGCCGATCAGCTCCTTCGGGTCGGAGAGCCCGACCTGCAGGTGACCGATCATCTCCCGCGTCCGTCTCGTCATCGCCTTCTTGCGCGCGAACCCGAGCCGCGGGAGGCGGGCGGGCGTCGCCAGCTCGCGACCGGCGAACAGGTTCTCGACGGCGCTGAGGTTGTCGAACAGAGCGAGATCCTGGTGAACCGTCTCGATCCCGCGCCGGCGGATCTCCTTCGTGCCGGCGCCGTCGATCCGCTCTCCGTCGAGGTGGATCTCGCCCTCGTCCAGCGTGTGGACGCCGGTGATGGCGCGGATCAAGGTCGACTTGCCGGCGCCGTTGTCGCCCAGCAGCGCCAGGATCTCCCCACGGCGCAGCTCGAGCGAGACGCCGTTGAGCGCCTGCACCGCGCCGAATCGTTTGAGGGCGCCTCTGACCTGGAGCACCGGGGGCGCCCCGCCGTTCGGCCCGCTCATCGCCCCGCTCCGGTGGCGACCGGCTCGGCCGCGTCGCGGCCGGCCTCCGCCTCGCGGCCCTTCACGGCCCGCGCACGCTCCTCGATCCGCATCTTGAAGCGGTCGAGCCCCAGCGCCCCGATCAGGATCGCTCCGATCGCGACGAGCTGCCAGTTCGGGTCGACGCCGACGATGTTCAGCCCGTTGTGGACCGCGCCGATGATGAGCGCGCCGATCAGCGCCGCGGACGCGGTGCCGCGACCGCCGAAGAAGCTGGCGCCGCCGATCACGACGGCCGAGATCGCGTCGAGCTCCATGCCCGCGCCGGCGTCGGGGAAGCCGCTGCCGAAGCGCCCGGCGATGCAGACCGCCGCAAGCCCGGCGGAGGCGCCCGCAAGCACGTAGCAGGAGGTGAACACCGCGCGGGTCGGGATGCCGACGCGCTCGGCCGCGCTCGGGTTGCCCCCAATCGCGTAGATGGAGCGGCCCCATACCGTGCGGTTGAGGAACACGGCGGCGATCGCGTAGATCACGAGCGTCAGCACGAACGCCGTCGGGACCCCCGCGATGCGCCCGACGGCCAGCGTCTGGACGAACGGGGGGATGCCGGAGAGGCTGCCGCCGCTGCCGACGAGGAGCAACGCCAGGCCGTGGACGATGCTCAGCGACGCGAGCGTGACGATGAAGGGGTTGTCGATCTTCAGCCCGACGATCACGGCAGCGTTCGCGGCTCCCACGAGCGCGCCGGTCGCGACGATCGCGAGGATCACCACCACCGGGCTGTCGCTGACGTGCAGGCCGACGGTGGCCCCCATCACGGTGCTGAGCGACACGTTGGAGCCAACGGACAGGTCGATCCCGCGCGTGAGCACGACGAACAGCTGACCGAGCGCCACGAGCGCCACCGGCGTCGCCTGCTGCATGAGGTTCTGGAGGTTCGACCACTGGATGAAGGTGGACGAGGCCAAGGTGAACCCGGCGAAGAGCGCCAGGAGGACGATCAGCGGGCCGACCTTGATCAGCGCCAGCGACAAGCGGGCGCTCGACGATCCGGCGCTCAGACGGAGCGGCACGGCTGGCCGCCCTTCAAATGGCGTACGCGACACGACATCCTGCGATTCCCTCCTCGGTAGCCTTCTATGCGAACGATTGCACAGCACAGTGTCACTGTCAAACCCTCTTTCCTCTTAAAGTGAGAAGCAGACTCGCCCACGGGTCGCCGCACCGCCTTCTAGCGCCCTGCCACCGCGCCGCGCACGTACGGCTGGACCGCCGCCTCGCGCCTGCCGTCGGCCGTCGAGGCGACCGCGACGGGCCGCGCGAAGTCAAAGGAGAAGGGATCGCGGTCCTCGACAATCCGCACGTCGTGCCCCGCGTCGCGCAGCTCCTGGACCTGCTCGACCTCGAGACGAGCGGACACGATCGCCTCGCTTCCGGACCCGTCGACGCGCGGTCGCGCCGTCGCGCGATCGAGGTCGTCTCCGCGGAGCCAGTGCGCGGTCACCTGCGAGACCGCGCTGACGATTCGCCGCCCGCCGGGCGCGCCGACGGCCAGCGTGCGCCCGTCGGCGCGACGCACGAGCAGCGGGCCCATGTTCGCGAGCGGGCGCTTCCACGGCGCAATCGAGTTCGCGGCGCCCGGCGCGGCGTTGAACCAGATCATCGCGTCGTCGAGGACGACGCCTGCGGCCGTCACCTTGCTGCCGAATGCGTGCGCGGCGGTGAGCGTGCAGCTCACCGCCATCGCGTCGCGGTCGATCGTCGAGAGATGGGTGGTCTCGCGCGAGTCGCCGAGTCCCGCAGGGCTTACGGCAAGCGACTGCCACGGCGTCGGAAGGAGGTCGGGACGGCAGGCGGCGAACGCCTCGGGCACGCGGGAGGCGTAATGACTCCACGGAGCCGCATCGGGACGCTCCACGCGCGCGTTCCCCGGATCGGCCGCCCGCGCGGCGACCGTCTCGGCGAGCGCGTCGAGGTAGTTGTCACTCAGCAGGACGTCGAGCGGCACGTCGACATGCTCCGGGTCCCCCATGAAGTGGTAGCGATCGGCGAAGCACGACCACGACGCGTCCAGGTAGGCACCCAGGCTGAAGGGCGAGCCCCCGTCGAGCGCCCCGTCGAGGCGCGCGAGCACGCCGAGGATCTGAAGCTCGGTCCAGCCGCCGTTCGGAGAGGTGGGCGCGTAGAGCGTGGCGTCGCCCACCTCGATCGACACCGGCGTCGTGACGAGCGCGCGCGTCCGCGCGAGGTCCTCGAGCGAGAGGATCCCGCCTTTGCGCCGCAGCTCGGAGACGATCGTCCGTCCCGGCTCCCCGGCGTAGAAGCCGTCGGCGCCCTCGCGCGCGATCGTCTCCAGCGTCGCCGCGAGCTCGGGCTGCACGATGCGAGCCGGCGCCCCGCCGGCGTTTCCAACCGGCAGGCCGTCGTGCGTGAGCAGCGTGCCGCGCAGGCCGGGCGAGTCGGCGCGCAGCTGCGGAAGCACCTCGAGCGTCTGCAGCTGCAGCTCGGCGTGGGTCGCAAAGCCGCTGCGGGCGAGCTCGATCGCCGGGGCGACGACGTCGGCGAGCGGGAGGCGCCCGAAGCGCGCCTGCGCCTCGCACAGTCCGGCCACGACCGCAGGCACCCCCACCGCGAGCGGGCCGTGCAGATTCGCGTCGTCGCGCACGGTGGAGACGCCCATCAGCAGCCCGACGCCCCCCCGGTCGTCGAGCGCGTACATGTCGGCCGATGCCGCGAGCGGCGCGCGCGCCGGGAACTCGATCGCGATCGGCTCCCCGCCATCCCCAGGGTCGATCAGCATGAAGCCGGATCCCGCGATCGTGGTGGACGCGGGCATGACGACGCAGGCCGCGAAGGCCACGGCGACGGCAGCGTCGACTGCGTTGCCGTCGACACGGAGCATCGCCATGCCAGCCGCGACCGCGTCCGGGTGCTCATGGGCGACGGCCGCCTCGTGGAAGACGCCGGCCGCTCGCTCGTACGGGCCCTGCAGCGTCGTGGTCTCGTTCGCCTGCACGGCGATCTCCCTCCTTGCCAGTCAGGCGTAGACGTCCGGATCCGGCCCGGTGCGCAGGCCGCGGTCGAGCCCGGCGATCGCCTCAAGGTCCTCGTCGCGCAGCTCGAAGTCGAAGACGTCGAGGTTCTCGCGGATCCGCTGAGGCGTGATGGACTTGGGGATCGCGATGTTGCCCAGCTGCAGGTGCCAGCGCACCGCCACCTGCGCCGGCGACTTCCCGTGCGCCCGCGCGATCGCGCCAAGCACCGGATCGTCGAGCACCGCGCCCTGCGCGATCGGGCTCCACGCCTCGGTCGCGATCCCGAGCTCGCGATCGACGCGGCGCATCTCCTCCTGCTGGAGGTACGGATGCAGCTCGATCTGGTTGACCGACGGCGTCGCGCCGGTCTCCCTGATCGCCCGCCGCAGATGAGGCTCGTGGAAGTTCGAGACGCCGGCCGAGCGGATGCAGCCCTGCGCCTTCAGGTCGAGCAGCGCCTCGAAGCTCTCGACGTAGCGGTCGGCGCTCGGCACCGGCCAGTGGACAAGGTAGAGGTCGACGTAGTCGAGCCCCAACCGCTCGGCGCTCGCCGCGAAGGCCGCGAAGGTAGCGTCGCGACCGTGCGCGCTGTTCCACAGCTTCGTGGTGACGAACAGCTCCTCGCGCGGGATGCCCGCGCTCGCGATCGCTCTCCCCACACCCTGCTCGTTGCCGTAGACCGCGGCGGTGTCGATGTGGCGGTAGCCGGCTTCCAGCGCCTCGCGCACGACCGCCTCGGTGTCCTCCGGCAGGACCTGGCAGACGCCGAGGCCGAGCTGCGGGATCGCGACGCCGTCATCGAGCGCAATGGTCGGGATCTGCTGGATCTGGCTCACGTCGCGATCTCCTCGGGCTCCGGTGTCCGCCACCGGCATGGGGTGCTGCAAACGTTTGCAGCTTAGCGCGACTAGCGGAACGAGCCCATCGTCAGCCCGCGCACGAGGTGCCGCTGCGCGAACAGCACGAACAGAGCGATCGGCACGAGGCCGATCAGGCCGACGGCGGCAAGCGTGCCGAAGTCGGCGCCGCTGCGGCCGAGCAGCGTGGCCGCCCCCGCGGTGACGGTGGCCGAGCGCTGCGTCGCCGTCAGCACGAGCGCGAGCAGGAACTCGTTGTAGGTGAAGATCACCGCGAGAATCGCCGTCGTCGCCAGCGCCGGCCCGAGCAGCGGCAGCACGACCGTGCGCAGCGCGCGCATGCGCGAGGCGCCGTCCGTCATCGCCGCCTCCTCCAGCTCGACCGGCAGCTCGCGGATGAAGCTCTCCATCATCCAGATCACGAACGGCAGGTTGAGCGGCACGTAGACGGCGATCAACCCGAGCCGCGTGTCGAACAGGTCGAGGCTCACGATCACCAGGTAGACCGGCACGATGAGCAGCACCGGCGGCAGCATCCGCACCGCCAGGATCCCGAGGCTCAGGCCCTGATTCGAGCCGCCGAGGAGGCGCATGCGCGCGAGCGCATAGGCGGCGAGCGTGCCGATCGGCAGCGCGACCGCGACCGACACGACCACCACGACGAGGCTGTTGAGCAGGTTCTGGCCGAAGCCGTCGGCGCCGAACAGCGCCGAGAAGTGCTCGGTCGTCGGGTCGTGCGGGTAGAGCGTCGGCGTAACGCTCTGCAGCTCGGTCGCCGGCTTGAGCGCCGTGATCAGCAGCCAGTAGAGCGGCAGCAGCGTGATCAGCGCGGCGAGCGCGAGCACGACCCAGCGCAGCACGTGTCCGACGCGCGACTGCTTCACAGCCATCGCCGGGCCCTCCGCAGTCCTTGCATCAGGGCCACCGAGACCAGCAGCAGCATCAGCAGCATCGCGAACGCGACCGCCGCGGCGTAGCCGATCTGCGTGTACTTGAAGGCGAGGTCGTAGGTGTAAAGGCCGAGCACCTGCGTCTCGGCGCCGGGGCCGCCACCGGTGACGGCGAACACCTGGTCGAAGACGGCGAACGCGTCGATCGTGCGCAGCAGCAGCGCGACGAGCAGCACCGGCCGCAGCATCGGCAGCGTAATTGTAAGGAAAGTCCGCACGCGGCTCGCACCGTCCACGCGCGCCGCCTCGTACGGCTCCATCGGCAGGCTCTGCAGACCTGCGAGCAGGATCAAGAACATGAACGGCGTCCACTCCCACACGTCAATGAAGATCAGCGCCGGCAGCGCCGTCGAGCCGGACCCGAGGATGTCGACGTCGCCGAAGCCGAGCTGCGAGGCGATGTACGAGATCGGCCCCGTCGACTGGTAGATGATCCGCCAGGTGATGCCGATGATCAGCGGCGCGATCACCATCGGCAGGATCAGCACGACGCGCATCGCTCTCGCCAGCCGGCCGTCCAGCGGGCTCACGACGAGCGCGAGCGCGAGACCGAGCAGCAGCTCCATCGTCACCGCCACGACGGTGAAGATCACGGTCACTCTGACCGCGTTCCAGAAGGCCGGGTCCGACAGCAGCCGCTGGTAGTTGTCGAGCCCGACGAACTGCGCCGCCTGCGCGCTCGTGCGCGACTCGAGGCTGACACGCAGCGAGTAGTAGATCGGGTAGACGCTAATCGCCAGCAGCAGCACCCCTGCGGGCGCGAGCAGCAGGTAGGGGGCCAGCCGGCGCGTCAGCAGCGCTGCTGCGCCGGCCGGCTTGGGCGGCCGGCCTGCGGGCAGCTCTACGTCTGCCCACAGGTCCCGCAACGAGTTCGTCGCTGTTGCCGTCCGCACCGCGCCGCCCTTCTAGACGTAGTAGCCGGCGCGGTCCATCACGTCGCGCACGTCATCGGCAGCGGCGTCGAGGTAGCTCGACGCGCCCGCCTTGCCGCCCTCCGCGTAGGCCTTGTTGAGCTGGATGCCGAGGATCTCGTAGACAGCCGCGAACTGGTCGGTCGGCGGGAAGTGTCTCGAGACCTGGAGCGAGTCGTGCATCCCTCTGAAGTACGGATACCGCTCGAGCAGCTGCGGGTCCGTCTGCACCGACGCGAGCACCGACACGCCGCCGTGTCTCTCCGCGTATTGGTGCTGGATGCGTCTCGACTGCAGCCAGTTCAGCAGCTTCGCGGCACCCTCAGGGTTCGGGGCGCTGCGCGGGACCACGGCGTTGAAGGGCCCCAGCTGCGTCGCGCGCACGGTGCCGGTCGGCGGCGCGATGCAGGCGACCTTGTCGGCGACCTTCGACAGTCTCGGGTCGAACGCGTCCTTGACCCACCCGGCGTAGAGGATCGCCGACTGTACCTGGCCGCCGTTGACCGTCTGCGAGAGCTGGTCGTAGCCGAACTGCGCGACGCCGGACGGCGCCGTCTTCTGCAGCTCGAACAGCATCTCGAGCGCGTCGACGCCTGGCTGCTTGTTGAACGCCGGCTCCCAGCTGTCGTCCATGATCTGGCCGCCGTAGCCGAACAGGATCGGCAGCCACCAGGTCGGGTCGCCCGAGCTGCGGCTGCCGGGGAAGACGTAGCCGTAGCGCTGCTTGGCGGGGTCGGCGGACTCGCTGACCGTCGCGAGCAACTCGTCCCACGTCGCCGGCGGCTTGTCGAACACGTCGGTGCGGTAGACGAAGCCGGCGACGTCGCCGATGATGCAGCCCGACACGAGCTGCTGCGGCTTGCCTCTCGCGCTCGGCGGCACCGGCTCGTTGTCGCGCGGCCAGTAGAGCTCCTCGCGGATCGCCGGGAACATGTCGTCGTCGATCGTGACGCCGAGCTCGCCGAGGTCGTGCAGCAGGTCCGGCCCGGCCATCTGCGGGATCCATGTGTCGTTGACGATCTCGAGGTCGTAGACGCCGGTGTTGTTCTGGGCGTCGCGGATGATCTTCTGCAGCATCGTCGCCCAGTCGGTCTCGATGTACTCGACCTCGATCCCCGTCTCCTTCGTGAACTGCGGGATCAGATCGCTCTTGATCGGATCCATCGACGGGTCCTTCGCGGCCGCGAACTTCACCGGCTTCTTCGCGCCGCCTCTGCCACCGCCGGAACCCGACCCGTCGGAACCGCAGCCCAACAGGGGAACGCTCATCACGGTAAGCCCCGCGGCGGCGGTCGCACCGCGCCGTACGAAGGTTCGGCGGTCGATCGGCTTCCCGGCGGAGCCGGGCGTCTTATTGCTGCGATTCGACATCCTCTCTCCTTCTTAGTGTCCAGGCTGCACGGCGACGCGAGGCGCGGGCGCCTCGTCTCCGTGCAGCGAACTGGGCCGAAGCCCGAGGGATTCACCTGTCTGCTTGTCGAACAGCTGAATTCGCTGTGCGTCAAGCCCGATCGCGACCCGCTCACCCATCGCGAACGCCTCCCCCGCGCGATAGCGGCCGATGAGCAAGTCGCCCTCGCCGATCGCGAACGTCACCAGCAGCTCGTGATCGAGCGGCTGCACGGCGAAGACGGTGGCGGGGATCCCTGACTGCTGCACCGGCGCGAGGACGCACTCCGGGCGCACGCCGAGGACAAGCGGGCGGCCGTCGGTCGGCGCCTGCAGGCGCCGCAGCGTGTCGCCGGCGAGCGGCAGCAGCGAGCCGTCGCTCGTCACACGGAGGCCGTCGCGCTCGCTGGTGACGTCGATCAAGTTCATCGGCGGGCTGCCGATGAAGCCAGCGACGAACGTCGTGGCGGGCTGCTCGTAGAGCACCTGCGGAGTGGCGCGCTGCTCCAGCCGCCCCCCGTTCATCACGACGACGACGTCGGCCATCGTCGTGGCCTCGACCTGGTCGTGCGTGACGTAGATCGTCGTGATGCCGAGCTCGCGCTGCAGGTGCTTGAGCTCGGCGCGCATCTGCACGCGCAGCTTGGCGTCGAGGTTCGACAGCGGCTCGTCCATCAGGAAGGCCGCCGGCTGACGCACGATCGCGCGTGCGAGCGCGACTCGCTGGCGCTGCCCGCCGGACAGCTCCTTGGGGCGCCGGTCGAGCGCCTCGTCGAGCCCGAGCGCGTCGGCGACGCGCACGACGACCTGCTCGCGCGCATCCTTTCTCATCCGCCGCACCTTGAGCGGGTAGGCAATGTTGTCGCGCACGCTGAGGTGCGGGTAGAGCGCGTAGTTCTGAAAGACCATCGCGATATCGCGATCCTTTGGCTGCAGGTCCGTGACGTCGCGGTCGCCGATGTGGATGCGACCCTCGGTCGGGGTCTCGAGCCCAGCGAGCATGCGCAGGGTCGTCGTCTTGCCGCAGCCGGACGGCCCGAGCAGGGCGACGAAGGATCCGGGCGCGATCTCGAGGTCCAGCGGCTTAACAGCCTCGAACGCGCCGAAGCGCTTCGCAACGCCCTCGAAGCGGATGCCGGGACGTACGTTCGGCATTCCGGGGGGTACGGCGTCAGCTCCGCGACCTAAAGACACAGCTCTCCTCCATCGACAATGCGAACGATTGCATAGGATCTTTCACCTGTCAAGCGTCGGCATTGAAAATTCACTTCGTCACACGTCCTGACGATGTCACCATCGCGTACGAGATACCCGACCCAGGCCGCAAGCAAGGATCCTGCGTCGCAACGGGACCGCTACGAGGCCGGGGCGACGAGGATCTTGATGTCGGCGCCCCCCGGATCGACCAGCGCCTCGAATCCGCGGACCGCGTCGGCGAGCGCGATCGTGGACGTGACGACCCGCTCGACCGGGAGCGTCCCAGCGTCGATCTGCGCGGCGATCTGCGGGAAGCCGGTCACCGGATAGGCGTGCACGCCCACCAGCGTGAGCTCTCGCTCGGTGAGGTCGGCCGTGTCGACCGCCACGTCGGTCACGTGCAGCCCGACCTGCGCGACGGTTCCGCGAGCTCGCACCGCCTGCAGGCACGCGCCCAGCGCCGCCACGTTGCCGGAGCACTCGATCGCGACGTCAACGCCGAGCCCCTCCGTGCGCTCGCGCAGCTCCGCGGCGACGTCGGCGGAGCGCGGATCGAAGATCGCGTCGGGCTCGAGCGACGCGGCACGCTCGGCGCGCGCGGCGTTCGGCTCGGACAGGAAGACACGCTCGGCACCGGCAGCCCGCGCCGCGAGCACGCTCAGTGCGCCGATCGGCCCCGCGCCCGCGACGAGCACCGCGTCGCCCGCGCGCACGCCGGCGCGCTCGACCGCGTTGACGGCGACCGCCGCCGGCTCGATCAGCGCCCCCTGCTCGTAGGAGACGCCGTCGGGGAGGCGCGCGACCTGGTACTCGTCGACGACCGCCAGCTCCGCCATGCCGCCCCACGGCGCGCTCAGTCCGATCCAGGCGACGCGCGTGCACATGTGCGGGAGGTCGCGGCGGCAATAGGCGCACTCGCCGCAGTACGTCGCGGGCATCACCACGACACGGTCGCCCGGACGGACGGCCTGGACGTCCCGCCCAACCGCCTCGACGTCCGCCGAGAACTCGTGGCCGAGGATCTGCGGCAGCTGCGCGCCGGTCAAGGGGTGCGGCGCGCGCGGCACGTCGATCGGTCCGGCGACGTACTCGCGCAGGTCCGATCCGCAGATGCCGCACAGGCGCGAGCGCAGCAGCACCTGCGTCGGGCCGAGCTCGCCGGTGGGCTCGGGGACGTCCTCGACGCGGACGTCGCGCGTTCCGTGGAAGCGGGCGGCCTTCATGCCTGCACCTGAGCCAGCGACACCGTGGCGCCGGCGTCGGCAGACGCGTACAGCGCCGTGATGACGCGCGCCTGCGCGACTGCCTCCGAACGATCGAACGCGGGCACGCGCTCGCCGGCCACCGCGCGCGCGAACGCCTCGAACTCGAGCCGGTACGCGTCGCCCGTGGGGACCGCGAGGTCCTCCGGCTCCCCGCCCTCGCGCCGCAGTCGCAGCGTCCCGCCGCGGCAGTGCCACGGGTCGCTCACGGCGAGCGTCGCCTCCGAGCCGACGACCTCCAGCGTGTTGCGCAGCGGCACGTCCATCGCGCAGTCGAACTGCGCGAGCAGGTCGCCGGCGAACCGCAGCGTGCCGGCGAAGCGCATGTCGACGCCCGTCTCGTGCAGCGCCTGCATGCCGAAGACCTCCTCCGGCTCGCCCCCGGCGAGCAGGCGCGACATTCCGATCTGGTAGCAGCCGAGGTCCATCAGCGCACCGGCGTCGAGCTCGGCCGGCAGGCGTCTGCCGTACTCCTCGGGCGGCATCCAGAAGCTGTGCGAGGAGAGGATCACGCGCGGCTCGCCGAGCCGGCCCGACGCGACGACGTCGCGGATCGCGTCGGTCTGCGGGTGGTGGCGGTACATGAACGCCTCGCCGAAGACGCGGTCGGCGCGCTCGGCCGCCTCATAGGTGGCCTCGATCTCGGCCGCGTGGCGCGTCAGCGGCTTCTCGCACAGCACGTGCTTGCCGGCGGCGAGCGCCGCCTGCGACCAGGCCATGTGCATCCCGTTCGGCAGCGCGACGTAGATCGCGTCGACCTCGGGATCGGCCAGCAACGCCTCGTAGCTGCCGAGCGCGCGCGGAATCCCGCGCGCGGCAGCCCAGGCTTCGGCGCGCCCCGCATCGCGGCTCGCGACCGCGACGAACTCGACCGCCGCGCTGTCGCGACAGCTCTCGAGGATCAGGTCGTTGATGCTCGCCGTCGACAGCAGGCCCCAGCGGAGCGTCATGCCCGCGCCTCGGCCGGCGCCTCGACGGGCAGCATGGGCGGCTCCCCTTCGTGTCCGCCCGTCTCGTCGTAGCGCGCCGCCAGCAGCGAGTCGTGCGGGATCTCGAACTCCATCGCCCCGAGCTCATCGATGCTGGCGAAGACCTTGCGGAACGCCTCGACGTAGGCGTGCATCAGCTCCTCGCTCTGCGCAGCGAGCGGCGTCGCGCCGTTGCCGACGATGAACGTGCGCCGCCCGATCTGCGTCGCGACCGGGTACTCCGCCGGATCCCATGGACGCAGCTCCTGCGGCTCGGCGCCCGCGACCGAGGGTCGCAGCTGCGGCGCGCGGAAGGCCGTGAACGCGGGCAGCGGGTGGTGCTGCCAGAGCATCGTGTGGACGCCCTCGGCCGCGAGCGCCGCCATCACGCGGTCGCGCAGCTCCCAGTCAGGGCGGGTCCATCCGAGCGCGTCCGGGTCCAGCAGGGCACGGTAGAGGTACCAGACGTGCTCGCGCCCTTCCGGCACCTCCGGCGGCACGATGCCGGGGATCTCGCGCAGGCCGTCGCCGAGAATCGCCGCGTTGCGCTGCGCTACGGCGTTGTAGTGATCGAGGCGCTTGAGCTGCGAGCGCGCGAACGCGAACGGCAGCTCCTGGGGGCGGTAGTTGTAGCCCAGCCCGAATGCCCAGTAGCGGCGGCCCAGCTCCGGGTCGTCAGCGAGCGGGTCCTCGCCCATGTAGCGAAGTCGGCGCGCAGTGACGACCGCGTCGTCGGCGTCGGTGAGGAACATGCCGCCCTCGCCTCCCGGCAGGTTCTTCGTCGCGTTGAGGCTGCCGCCGGCGCAGTGCCCGAACGTGCCGACCACCCGCTCGCCGTAGTGGGCGCCGTGCGCTTGGGAGATGTCCTCGATCAGCTTCAGCCCGCGGCGCTCGGCGATCGCGCCGAGCGCGTCCATGTCGCACGGCAGCCCGTGCAGGTGCACGGCCATGATCGCCCGCGTGCGATCGGTGATCCGCTCCTCGACGCGGCTGGCGTCGAGCAGGAACGTGTCGGGCTCGACGTCGGCGAAGACGGGTCGCGCGCCGTGCAGACCGACCGCCAGCGCGCTCGCGACGTACGTGTAGGCGGGCACGATCACCTCGTCGCCCGGCTCAAGCCCGGCCGCGACGACGCAGGCGTGCAGCGCGGCAGTCCCGGCGTTGAACGCGAGGCAGTGGCGGGCGCCCACGTAGGCGCCGTACTCGCGCGCGAAGCCAGGCGACTCGACCGAGCCGCCGCCCGTCAAGATGCCGCGGTCGAGCACCCCCATGACAGCCTCGCGGTCGGAGTCCTGGATTTCGGGCCAGATTCCGTGGATGCCGTCGGGAACCGTCCGATCGCCGCCGAGAATCGCGAGCTTCACTGCCATGACCTCTCCTTGAACCGTTGTCCTGCGGAACCTTAGCAAACGTTTGCACTAGGCCTGGGGCGCGCGGTCAGCCGCTCCGCTGCCACAGCTCGAACTGAAGCCCGTCGTGGCCGCGGAAGTAGCAACACCAATTGCCTTCGAGCGCACCCGAGAGGCGAACCGGTGGGCTGCTGAACGAGACGTCCTGAGCGCGCATGCGCTCATACGCGGCATGGATGTCCTCGACCTCGACGCAGACGTGCGCGGCCCCAACGTCGCAGTTGCGCAGCGAGAAGTCCTGGCCGATCGGACGCTCGTACTCGAGCAGCTCGACGATCGTGTTGCCCATCTCGACGAACGCCGAGCGCAGCTTGGCGTCCGGGAGCTGAACCGTGCGGCTGAGCTCCTCGCCCTCCGCCACGCCGAGCATGTCCGCCTCGATCCCGAGCACGTCGCGGTACCACGCGACTGCCTGCTCGAGGTCTCGCACGGGGATTCCCACGTGATGCACGCCCACGAGGCGCTGCTTGTCCACGGCCATGAGGTCCTGCCTTTCTGCTCGATCAACGCCGCATCGAGGCGCCGGCTCAGCTTGACAGCTTCCCCTCCTTCCTGCAAACGTGTGCATAAGATGACCGCGATGATGGCCGCCGTGTACCACGGGAGACGGGATCTCCGCCTCACACGCGTGCCGATTCCCGAGCCGCGTCCCGACGAGCTGCTGCTCAGAGTCCATGCCAGCGGCGTCTGCGGGACCGACGCCGCCGAGTGGGCGCAGGGCCCGCGGGTGTATGCGCCTCCGCTGATCCCGGGTCACGAGCTCGCCGGACGCGTCGTCGGCTACGGCGCCGACGTCAGCGGCTTCCCCGAAGGCACGCTCGTCGCCTGCGGAGCGGGGTACGTCAACACCCCCGACCGCCTCTCGCGCAGCGGGCGCCCGAGCCTCTCACGTGCATACGCGACGATCGGCTTGCAGGCGGACGGCGGCTTCGCGCAGTACTGCGCGGTGCCGGCCCGCGCATGCCTGCCGGCCGACGACGTGCTCCCCGACACGGCGGCGCTTGCGCAACCGATGGCGATCGCGGTCCATGCGACGCGTCGCGGCCGCGTCGCGACGCTCGAGCACGTCGTCGTGCTCGGCGTCGGCGGCATCGGCGCCTTCGCAGTCGTCGCCGCCGCCGCTCGCGGCGCCCATGTGACCGCGATCGATCCGCAGCCCGAGCGCCTCCTGCTTGCCGAGCGCCTCGGCGCTGCCTGCACCCTCACGCCGCCGCAGGTCAGCGAAACCGGCGGCGTCGCGCCACCCGACGCGATCCTCGAGTGCAGCGGCGCCGCAAGCGCCTGGGAGCTGGCCGTCACGATGGCGGCGCCCGGTTGCCGCATCGTGATCGTGGGGCTGCAGCAGCGCGCCGCCGCGCTCGACCTGCGTGAGCTGTCCCGCCGCGAGCACGAGCTGATCGGCACCAATGCGCATGACGGCGCACATGACCTGTCGGAGGCGCTGCGCCTGCTGGCGTCCCACCACGGCGGCTGGAGCGACGTCGCTCCGATGGCGATCCCGCTCGCCGGCCTGGTGCCCGACGCGCTGGCTCCGCTCGCGGAACGCCGCGCGACGAGCGTCAAGACGCTCGTCGATCCGTGGACGGTGGCTGCCCGCCCCACCGACACCGTCCCTACTCGTGCCTGACACCGTCCGTCGCGCGGTCGGGCTCGCCGGGCTCGGCAACATGGGCCGCCCCATGACGGAGCGGCTGGCCGCCGCCGGCCTGCTCGCCGCCGTCCACAACCGCACGCATTCGACCGCTCGCGAAGTCGCCGGCGCGCTCGGCGTGCCGGCGTGTCGCACGCCCGCCGCGCTGGCCGTCGCGACCGACGTCCTCGTCACGGTCGTCTCCGACGACGAGGCCACCGCCCAGCTCTACGACGGCCCGGACGGATTCCTGCGAGCGCTGCGGCCGGGAGCGCTCTGCATCGAGATGAGCACGATCGGACCGGAGGCCGTGGCGGCGCTCGGTGCTCGCGTCGCGGCCGCCGGCGCCGCGCTCGTCGACGCGCCGGTCTCGGGCAGCACCGCGATGGCGGCGAACGGTGAGCTGACGATCCTCGCCGGCGGCGATCCGCGCGACGTCGCGCGTGCACGCCCCGTGCTCGACGCGCTCGGCACGCGGACGCTCCACGTCGGGCCGCTCGGCGCCGGCGCGGCGCTCAAGCTGGCTCTCAACAACATCGTCTACGGCCTCAACCAGAGCGTCGCCGAGTCGCTCGTGCTCGCCGAGCGCGCCGGGATCGCGCGTGAGTGCGCGTACGAGGCGCTCGCGCACAGCGCGGTCGCGGCGCCCTTCGTGCACTACCGCCGCGCGCACTTCGAGCGGCCGGGCGAACAGGCGCCGCAGATGCGGCTCGCGCTCGCACAGAAGGACCTCGCGCTGATCGACGCGTTCGCAGACAGCGTCGGCGCGTCGCTCCCGCAGGCGGCGGTCAACCGTCAGGTGCTGCACGACGCGACCGCCGCCGGCCACGGCGCCGAGGACGTCACGTCCGTCGCGGTGCACCTGCGCGAACTTGCAAGCAAACGAGGAGATACATGATGGGAGAGCTCGACGGCGTCTCGGCGATCGTCACCGGCGGCGCGCACGGCATCGGGGCGGGAATCGTCGCGGTGCTCGCGCGCGAGGGCGCGCGCGTGGCGGTGACCGACATCGACGAGGCCGGGGCGCAGGCGACTGCGGAGCGGGTCGGCGGCGGGGCGATCGGCCTCGGGCACGACGTCACGAGCAACGACTCGTGCGCGGACGTCGTCGCGCGGACGCGCGAGGCGTTCGGCCAGGTCGACGCGCTCGTCAACAACGCCGGCATCTCGCAGCGGATCGCCTTCACGGACCTCTCCGAGCAGGAGTGGGATCGGATGATCGACGTCAACCTCAAGGGCATCTACCGGATGACGCGCGCGGTGCTCGACGAGATGCTCGAGCGCAGAGCCGGCCGCATCGTCAACACGGCCTCGCTCGTCGGCAAGGCAGGCGCCTTGCCGCTGTTCAGCCACTACGTCGCGAGCAAGTTCGCGACCGTCGGGCTCACGCAGTCGCTCGCCGCCGAGCTCGCGCCGCACGGCGTCCTCGTCAACGCCGTCTCCCCCGGCGTCGTGCGCACGCCGCTGTGGGAGCCGCTGCTCGAGAGAAACGCCGCCGAGCAGGGCATCTCCAAGGAGGAGGCGTGGAAGCAGGCGGTTTCGACGATCCCGCTCGGACGCCCCCAGGACCCGGAGGACATCGGCGAGACCGTCGCCTTCCTCTGCTCCAACCGCGCCCGCAACATCACCGGCGAGACGATCAACGTCAACGGCGGGCAGTTGATGGACTGAGGACCAGGGTTGACCCAGGCCGGCAGCGCGCTCGGCCTGGGTCCTCCGGCGCTGGCCGGGGGAGGCTGCCTCAGCCCGCCAGCAGCGCCAGCGGCTTCTCCAGCAGCTCCCGCACGCGCGCGACGAAGCGCGCGGCGTCCGCGCCGTACAGCACGCGATGGTCCGTCGAGAGCGTGATCGTCATCGTGCGGCGCGCTGCCAGCTCGCCCTCGTGCACGACCGCCCGCTGCTTGACCGCGCCGACGGCGAGGATCGCCGCCTGCGGCGGGTTGATGACCGCGGTGAAGGCGTCGACGCCGAACATCCCGAGGTTCGAGACGGTGAAGGTTGCGCCCGCCAGCTCGGGTGGGGTGACGGCCCCGTCGCGGACTCTGGCGGCGAGCGCGCGGGTCGTGCGGGCGATCGCGCCGAGGGAGCTGCTGTCGGCGTCGAGGACGGTCGCGACGACGAGGCTGTCGGGCGTCGCGATCGCGACGCCGACGTTGACGCGCGCGTAGCGCTCCACCGCGCCGTCACGGTAGGACGCGTTCGCGTTCGGCTGCTCGGCGAGCGCGCGCCCGCAGGCGAGCACGACGAGGTCGTTGAGCGAGGGGACGACCTCGCCCTCGGCGGCGGACGCCTTCAGCCGCGCCCGCAGTGCCCACGCCTCCTCCATGTCGACGTCGATCGAGACGTCGAAGTCGGGGACGGTCGCGCGCGACTCCGCCATGCGACGAGCGATCAGCTGCTGGGTGCGCGTGAGCGCGACCTGCTCCGGCGCGCCCTTGGTGCCGCCGGCGTCGGCGTCGGCGGGGGCCAGCCGCGGAGCGGCGGGTGCGGCGGGTGCTGGTGCTGGTGCGTCAGTCGAAGCTGGTGCGCTCGGCGTCGCCGGCTCCGCGGCGGCCGGCGCCTGCGCCTGCGCCGCCTGCTCCACGTCCGCGCGCACGATCCGCCCGTTCGGTCCGGTTCCCGTGAGCCCGCGCAGATCGACGCCGAGCGACGCGGCCAGCCGGCGCGCGAGCGGCGAGGAGGCGGGGCGACCACCGTTGCCCGCGGGCGACGCCTCCTCGGGCGCGCTGGACAACGCCGGGGCGGCCGCCGCGGCCGTGGGCGCGGCAGCGGCCTCGGCTGCGGCGGGCGCGCCGGCACCGGGAGCGGCGCCCGCGGGCGCGCCACCCGACTGCTCGCCGTCGGCCACGATCCGCGCGACGAGGCCGCCGAGCAGGACGGTGTCGCCCTCCCCCACGAGCTGCTCGAGCACGCCCTCGGCCTCGGCCTCGAACGTCACCGTCGCCTTGTCGGTCTCGACCTCGGCGAGCTCGGTGCCGCGCGTCACGCGCTCCCCCTCGGCGACGAGCCAGCGGGCGATCGTGGCCTCCTCCATCGAGTCGGACAGGCGGGGCATGGTCACGTCGGGCATGGGTCTCCTTCGATCGTCACGTCGTCACGCCACCGCGTGCGGAAGCGGCGTGCCGGCGAGGCCCGCCTTGAGGTTCTCGACCGCCAGCTCCGCCATCCGCTCGCGCGTGGCGTGGGTTGCGGAGCCGAGGTGCGGCAGCACGATCAGATTCGGTGCGGCGAGCAGCGGGTGCTCGGGCGGCAGCGGCTCGGGGTCGGTCACGTCGAGCGCAGCGGCGCCGAGCCGGCCGGCGTGCAGCGCGTCCGCAAGTGCCTCCTGATCGACGATCGGGCCGCGCGCGGTGTTCACGAGGATCGCGCCGGGCTTCAACGCCGCGAGCGCCGCCGCGTTGATCAGCCCGCGCGTCTGCGGCGTCAGCGGGCAGTGAAGCGAGACGACGTCAGCCGTCGCGAGCGCGTCCCAGAAGGACGACTGACTCGGCCGCCCGGCGTGCAGCACCTCCATCCCGAACGCGCGCGCCCGTTCGGCGACAGCACGGCCGATCCGGCCCATGCCGACGATCGCGAGGCGTGCGCCGCGCAGCTCGAGGCCGAGGAGCCACGACGGGTGCCATGGTCCCCATGTGCCGGACTGCACGGCGGCGATCCCCTCCGGCAGCCGGCGCGCGGCGGCCAGCAGCAGCGCCAGCGTCAGGTCGGCGGTCGCGTCGGTCAGAACGTCGGGCGTGTTGCCGACCGGGATGCCGCGGCGCGCACACGCGGCGAGGTCGACGTTGTCGACGCCGACGGCCATCTGCGAGACGACCTTGAGCCGCGGACAAGCGGCGAGCAGCGCGTCGTCGATGCGGTCGGTCAAGAGGCACAGCAACCCGTCGGCGTCCGCCGCGCGCGAACGCAGCACCTCAGCCGAGGGCGGCGCGTCGTCTTCCCAGACGTCGAGCTCGCAGACGCCGTCGAGACGCGCAAGCGCGTCGCCGGGCAGTCGCCGGGTCACGAACACGCGCATCGCGGTCACCGGCTGCGCGCGAGGATCCGCTCGGCCTGCGCGAGCACCGGTGCGTCGACCATCTTGCCGTCCACGACGCGCACGCCCGCGCCGTCGCCGCCGCCCAGCGGTCCCGCCTCCAGCACGCGCTCGGCCCACGCGATCTGCTCGGTGGACGGCGCGAACACGCCACGCACCGGCTCGACCTGCGCAGGGTGGATCAACAGCTTGCCGGAGAAGCCGAGCTGGCGCGCGGTGCGCGCCTCGCGCAGCAGCCCCGCCTCGTCGTCGATCGCCGTGTAGACGGTGTCGATCGCAGCGAGCCTCGCGGCCCGCGCGTGCAGCGCGACGAGCGCGCGCGGCATCAGCAGCTCCAGCGAGTCGTCGCTGCGCGCGACGCCGAGGTCGACGCAGAAGTCCTCGCCGCCGAACGCGAGCGCAGTCACGCCGGCGACCGCCGCGAGCTCGTCCAGCGCGAGGATGCCCGCGGTGGACTCGACCTGCGGCACGAGCGCCACCGCGTCGCCGTCGGGCAGCACGCGATCGAGCGCGTCGCGGACGAAGGCCACGTCCGCGGCACGCACGGCCTTCGGCAGCACGACCGCGTCGACCGAACAGCCGGCGAGCGCGTCGAGGTCCCGCTCGGCTCCCTCGCCGACGGCGTTGATGCGCACGCAGACCGCGGCCGGGCCGGCAAGCGCACCGCTGTGCAGCGCATCGCGCAGACCTGCACGCGCAGCGGACTTGCCGTCCGGCGGGATCGCATCCTCGAGATCCACGAGCACCGCGTCGGCGCCGCGCGACTGCGCCTTCGCGAGCATCGCCGGCCGGTCGGCGGGGACGAACAGCAGCGTCGCCCAGCCCTCGACCTCGCGCCGGACGTCCCGCCGCTCAGCCATCGCCGTTCTCCACGGCCGCGGCAACAGGCCGCCGCGCGCCGTACGCGCGCCGCACCGTCACCGCATCGGGCGCCAGCGCGACGCAGCGGCCGCACAGGATGCACTCGTCCTCCTGCTCCGGGCGCGTCGTAAGCCCACCCTCGGCGTCCAGCGCATAGATGTCGAACGGGCACGCACGCACGACGGCCTGTGCGGCCGTCGCGTCCAGCGCCGCCTCGTCGATGGAGATCTCCACAAAACGTCCCATCAGGCCACCTCCTCCCGCGTACTGCCCGCCGCGGCCGCCACCGCAGCGGGCAGATCGTCGAGCCGCTCCAGCACACGCGCACCTGCACGTGAGAGCCGCTCGATCTTGGCGCGAGCGGTCGAGCCACCTGCCTCGACCATCGTCCCGGCGTGGCCGAAGCGCGTGCCGGGCATCTCGTCGACGAAGCGACCGGCCACGAAGCACACGAGCGGCTTGGGAGGCCCTCCCTGCGCTTCGAGGAAGTCGGCCAGCTCATCCTCCTGCGAGCCTCCCGGCTCGGAGAACGTGACGACCGCATCGGTCGCGTCGTCGTCAAGGAACAGGCGGTAGGCGTCGAGCAGCGTCGTGCCGATCAACGTGTCGCCGCCGACGCTGATGCAGGCCGACTGGCCGATCCCCGCGCCCGTCAGCATGCTCGCGATCTCCGTCGTCATGCCGCCGCTGCGCGACGCGACACCGACGCGACCGGGCGAGTATGCGCGACGCACGTCCTCTGCCGGTCCGCCGATCGAGCCCAGCTTGCAGGCGCCGGGCACGATCGCGCCCAGCGAGTTCGGGCCGATCACGCGCACGTCCGCGGCCCGCGCGGCGGCCAGCATGGCGGCCACGTCGCGGCGCGGGATCCGCTCGGTGATCACGACGAGCAGTGGGATGCCGGCGTCGATCGCCTCAAGCGCCGCGTCGAGCACGCCGAGCGGCGGGACCGACAGCAGCGCCGCGTCCGGCTGCGTCGCCGCGACTGCCTCCTCAACGGTGTCGAAGACGCGCACGCCGTAGACGCGCTCGCCGCCCTTGCCGGGCGTGACGCCGGCGACGACCCGCGTGCCGTAGTCGAGACACTCGCGCGTGAAGTTGGCCGCCTCGCGACCGGTGATCCCTTGGACGAGCAGGCGCGTGCCTGAATGCAGCAGCGGGGTCATGCGGCCACCCCCGCAGCAGCGACCTCGACCGCGCGGCGCGAGGCGGCGTCGATGCCGACCTCACGACCGAGCGCATCGATCCCGTAGTCCGCAAGCAGCTCGCGCGCCTCGTCCTCCCACGCGCCGGGCACGCGGTAGACGGCGATCGTCTCGGCCGGATCGCGTCCGGTGGCGAGGCACGCCTCGATCACGCCGCGCGCGACGAGGTCCGCGCGGGTGTTGGAGACGACGTTCATGATCACCGCAATGCGGGCCGGTCTCAGCTGCTCCAGCAGCAGTTGCGTGAACGCCTTGACTTTCAGGACGCTCGGGTTCCCGCCAACCTCGCAGTAGTTCGACGGCCGACCGCCGGCGTCGCGGATCGCGTCGAAGACGGTCAGGCTCGCGCCGCCGCCGCCGATGATCAGGGCGATGTCTCCGTCAAACTCGACCAGCCGGCCGGCGACGCCGCGGTGGTCGAGCGCGTCGACCTCCTTTGCGGCCTGCTCGGCGGCCGTCGGTGCTCTGCCGCCGTCGCCGCGCTCGGCGAGCCCGAAGCGCTCCACGAGCGTGCGATGGCGCGAGAGCGCGTCGCCGTCGAGCTCGACGTGCGCGTCGAGCGCGACCCAGCCGCGCCCCTCGACCTCGGCCAGCGGGTTGACCTCGACGAGCGTCGCGTCGAGTTCCAGCAACGTCCGTGCCACCGTGACGGCGATCGCCGTGATCGCGCGCAGATCCCGACTGGCGACGCCGGCGCGGCGCAGCGCGGCACGGATGCGGAATTCAGGCACCGGCTGCCGCGGGTCCAGCTCCACCCGTGCGATCGCGCTCGCGTCGGCGTCCTCGACGTCGATCCCGCCGTGCGGCGTGTAGACCAGCACCGGCATGCGCGCCCGTGGGTCGTACAGCGCGCCGAGGAAGCGCTCCTGCTTCACCGGCAGGCGCTGCTCGACCAGCAGTGCCTCGACCGGAGCGCCGTCTCGGTCGCTGCACGCCAGCAGCCGCTTCGCCGCAAGGGCGACGGCGTCCGAGCCGTCGGTCATCTCGATCAGGCCGGCCTTCATGCGGCCGCCGTGCAGCACCTGTGCCTTCACGATCGCGGCATCCCAGTCGTCGGCTCCGACGGATGCATCCTTCGCATTGCGCACGAGCCGGTGCTGCGGCACCGGAACCCCGCGCTCTGCCAGCAGCTGCTTCGCCTCCCACTCGTACAGACGCATGCGTCAGGCGAGGTGGTCGGCGACCGGCAGACGCGGAGCGCTGCCGTTCGACGACGCGTTCAGGTGGGACTGCAGCTCACGCGTGCCGGGCACCTTGCCGGTAGCCGTGTAGTAGTGGCTGCCGGCGACCGGCAGCTCCTCGGCCGGGAAGCGCGTGATGATCTCGCAGCCGGTCTTCGTGACGATCAGCTGCTCCTCGATGCGCGCCGCCGACCAGCCGTCCTTCGCCGGCCAGAACGTCTCGAGCGCGATCGACATGCCCTCCTCGAGCGGCTCCGGGTGGTCGAGCGAGACGAGCCGGCTGATGATCGGCTTCTCCCACACGGTGAGGCCGATGCCGTGCCCGTACTGGAGCGCGAACGCGGCCTCCTCGTTGGGGAAGCCGAACTCCTCCGCCTTCGGCCACAGGCTCGCGATGTCACCTGTGGTGACACCCGGTCTGACGATCGCGATCGCCTTGTCGAGCAGCTCGCGGCAGTACTTGTAGGCGTCGACGAGCGCCGGCGAGGCGTAGCCGACGGCGAACGTGCGGTAGTAGCACGTGCGGTAGCCGAGGTAGGCGTGCGTGATGTCGAAGTAGGCCGGATCGCCCGGGCGCAGGATGCGGTCCGAGTAGACGTGCGGATGCGGGTTGCAGCGCTCGCCGGAGATCGCGTTGACGCCCTCGACGTGCTCGGAGCCGAGGTCGTAGAGCTTCTTCGCGACGATGCCGACGCACTCGTTCTCGCTGATGCCGGGACGCAGCTGCTGGTAGAGATCCTCGTAGGCGGCGTCGGCCATCATGCACGCGGTGTCGAGCAGGACGATCTCGTCCGCCGTCTTGATGACCCGCGCCTCCTGCATCACCTGCTGGCCGTCGACGAGCGTCAGCCCCTCCGCCTCGAGCGCCTTCCACACGACCGGCTCGACGACGTCGACCCCGATCGGCTCTCTGTCAAGTCTGTGCTCGCGCAGCAGCGCGGCGACCTTCTTCGCGACGTCCTCCGCCTGACCGACCGCCGGCGGCAGCGCGCCGCGCAGCGTCGAGATCCCAGCCGGCGAGCGGCCTCTCAGCCACGGGCAGTAGAGGTCGTGGTGCCGGGCGGCGGAGCCGAAGTCCCACAGCGTCGGCTCGCCGCCCTGCGGCAGCACCGCGAAGCGCACGAGCTTGTCGAGCGCCCATGTGCCGATGTGCGTCGACGTGAGATAGCGGATGTTGCTCATGTCGAAGCACAGCAGCGCGCCCAGCTCCGACTCCGCGAGCTTCTCCTTGGCACGTCCGAGGCGCTCGGAGCGCAGGCGGTCGAAGTCCGTCCGCTGCTCCCAGTCGACGGCGTTCAGTCCGAAGGTTCGACCCATCTCTTATCCCAGCTCCTAGGCGGTCGTGGTGACGCGCACGCCGGCGCGCTCGCGGACGGTGGCGGCGATCGACTCGCCGTTCGGCAGGTACTCGCGCTCCGAGGCCGGGCTGTACGGCACCGGGTACGGCGCGCCATGCAGCAGCCAGAGGTCGTCGACGTGGTCGAGCCCGTGCTGCGCGACGGCGCCGAGCACCGCGTTGCCCCAGCCGCCGAGCGCGTCGCCCTCGTCGACCACGAGCAGGCGGTTCGTCTTCTCGACCGAGCGCATGATCGCGTCGAGGTCGAGCGGGCGCAGACAGCGCGGATCGAGCACCTCGGCGGAGATGCCGTCGGCCGCAAGATCCTCTGCGGCCGCGAGCGCATCGTGCACCCCGCGCTGCAGCGCGACGATCGTGACGTCGGACCCTTCGCGCACGACGCGCGCCGTGCCAAGTGTGTCGCCGTCGTCCTCGAGCCGCGGGCCCTTCAGCGAGTAGAGACGCTTGTGCTCGAGGAACACGACCGGGTTCTGGTCGCGGATGGCCGCCTTCAGCAGTGACTTCGCATCGGCCGGGAAGGCCGGACAGACGATCTTGAGACCGGGCGTCGACAGGAACCACGGCGCAGGGTTCTGCGAGTGGATCGCGCCGAACGAGCCCCCGGCGCCGACCGCCGAGCGGATCACGAGCGGCACCGGCGTCGTCTCGTTCGACAGGTACCACCACTTCGCCGCCTGGTTGACGAGGCTGTCCATCGCGAGCGTCATGAAGTCGCCGAACATCACCTCGACGACCGGGCGAAGGCCGGTGACGGCGGCGCCGAACGCCGCGCCGACCATCGCAAGCTCGCTGATCGGCGTGTCGAAGACGCGCTCGTCGCCGAAGGGCTCGTGCAGGCCGGGCGTCGCCTTGAAGACGCCGCCGGGGGCGACGTCCTCGCCGTAGAAGATCACGCGCTCGTCCTCGGCCAGGCACTCGGCCATCGCCTCGGCGATGCCCGTGCGGAACTCCATCTCGGTGTCGGTCGCGGTCGCGCTCATGTGGCGTACTCCGTCGGTCGGTCGGTCTCGGGCGAGTTCGCCGGCGCGGAGAGCGCCCGCTCGATCGCCTGCTCCAGCTCTCGTGCGACGTCGGCCTCCAGCTCCGCCAGCTGCTCCGCCGGGACGCCGAGGTCGCCTGCGAGGCGCGCCTTCTCGAGCTCGATCGGGTCGCGCTTCATCCACGCCTCGTGCTCGTCGGCCGGGCGATATCTCGCCGGATCGGACTTCGAGTGGCCGAGCTGGCGGTAGGTGAGCGCCTCCAGGAAGACCGGCCCCGGCGTCGATCGCGCGTGCGCGATCGCCTCGGCGGCGGCGGCGCTCGTCGCGGCGATCGCGTTGCCGTCGACCTTGCGCGACGGCATCCCGTACGCGGCGGCGCGCGCAGCGATGTCGCCGCCGGCGGTGACCCGCTGCATCGCGGTGAACTCGCCGTAGAGGTTGTTCTCGCACACGAACACGACCGGCAGCTCGCGCACGACCGCGAAGTTGAGGCACTCGTGGAAGTACGCCTGGTTCGTCGCGCCGTCGCCGAAGAAGGCGACCGCGACGCCGCCCGTGCGCTTGGCCGACAGCGCGGCGCCGGTGGCGGCCGCGATCGAGCCGCCGACGATGCCGAAGCAGCCGACGAGGCCGCGTCTGATGTCGATCACGTTCATCGAGCCGCCGCGACCGCCGTCGACGCCGCTCGTGCGGCCCATCAGCTCGGCGGCGAGCGCCTCGGCCGGAACCCCGAGCGCGAGCGCGGCGCCGTGGCCGCGGTAGGTCGCCGCGACGTAGTCGCCGTCGCGCAGCTGGGAGCAGATGCCGACGGAGACGGCCTCCTGGCCGTTGTACAGGTGGGTGGTTCCGTGGACCTCGCCCTTCAGGAAGAGGCGCTGCATCTCCAGCTCGAAGCTGCGGATCAGCAGCATGCGCCGCAGCAGGGGAAGGGCCGCGTCCGCGGCAAGGTGGGCGCCGGCGGGCGCCGTTTCAGGCGCCGCCGTCATGGCGGCGGGGCGATCTCTCGTTCGGGGCATGGTGCAAACGATTGCAGATCCTAGATCTACCTGTCAAGACCCTGGCGTTCACGCACCTGGCAGAACGATGCGACAGGCCCCCCGGGCCGCCGCGCAGGGCGCGGGCCGGACGGCTCTCAGTCGGCCGCCGCCAGCCGTTCCCCGGCAGCGCGAAGCGCGTCGAGCGTGCCTGCCTCGACCGCGTCGGCCAGACCGAGCTGCGCCAGCGCGGGAGCGTCGAGCCGGACCTGGCCGGCGACTGCGCAGACACGGGCACCGGCGACTGCCGAGCGCCGCGCGACGGCGCTGACGAGCTTGCCCTCCGCGCTCTGCGCGTCGAGCCGTCCCTCCCCCGTCACGACCCGGCCGGCCGCGGCGGCGCGCGCATCGAAGCCGACCGCGTCCAGCACCGCATCGGCACCCGCGCTCAGGCGGGCACCGCACGCAGCCCACAGCCCGCCCGAGAGCCCGCCGGCGCAGCCGCTCATGGACACGCCGCGCGGGTCGCGCGGGAGCGAGGCGGCGAGCCGCTGCAGACGTTCGGAGAGCCGCGCCACCGTCGCCGCGTCCGCCCCCTTCTGCGGCCCGAAGACGACTGCGGCGCGCTCGAACGGCTCGCGCGTGTCGCACAGGACCTCGAGCGTCACATCGTCGATCCCGCCCGCCTCCCGGATCGCCGCGATCGCGCCGATCCCGCCGTCGGTCGTGGCGCTGCCGCCAACCGCGACGAGAATCCGCTGCGCGCCGGCGCGCGCGGCAGCCACGATCAGCTCGCCGGTGCCGCCCGACGACGCCGCCTCGGGGTCGCGCTCGTCCGACCGGACGAGACCGAGCCCGGAGGCCTCCGCCGTCTCGACGATCGCCGTGCGGCCGTCGGCGAGGAGGCCGAACGCCGCCAACAGCGGGCGCCCGAGCGGATCGTGCGCCTGCGCATGCTCGAGCGTGCCGCCGAGTGCGTCAAGCAGCACGCCCAACGTCCCCTCGCCTCCGTCGGCGACGGGACAGACGTCCGCGACCGCCCCGCCGGCGCCCAGGCCCTCCGCGAGCGCCGCCGCAACCTCGGCGGCCGTGAAGGTGCCCTTGAACGAGTCGGGAGCGACGAGCCAGCGGGGGCGGCTCGCCCGCTCGCCGGCGCGCGCGCCCTCAGTCGCCATACCAGTCCGGCTGGGACTCCTGCATGTCGACCCACACCGACTTCGTCTGCGTGTAGTGCTCCATCACCTCGATGCCGTTCTCGCGCCCGTAGCCGGACTGCTTGTAGCCGCCGAACGGCACGAGCGGATTCCACGTGCGGTACGTGTTGACCCACACCATCCCGCAGCGCAGGGCGGCCGACACGCGGTGCGCGCGCCGCACGTCACCGGTCCAGACGGCACCCGAGAGACCGTACTCGGTGTCATTGGCCTTGGCGATCGCGTCCGCCTCGTCCTCGAACGGGATCACGCACGTCACCGGCCCGAAGATCTCCTCCCGATACACGCGCGGCGCGGAGTCGTCCACCTCGAAGATCGTCGGCGTGTAGAAGAAGCCGTCCGCGGCCTCGCCGTCGAGCTCCGGACGGCGGCCGCCGGTCAGCGGCTCGCCGACCTGCTCACGACCGAGCGCGACGTAGCGCTCGATCGTCTCGCGCTGCTTCGCCGACACCTGGGAGCCCATCTGCGTCGCGGGGTCGAGCGGATTGCCGATGCGGATCGACTCCGCCTTCGCCACCAGTCGCGCGACGAACTCGTCCTTGATCGAGCGCTCGACGAGCATGCGCGACGCGGCCTGGCACGACTGCCCGGCCGCCGAGAAGATGCCGAACGCCGAGCGGTTGACGGCCTGGTCGAGGTCGGCGTCCGCGAACACGACGTTCGGCGACTTGCCGCCCAGCTCGAACGTCACGAGCTTGAGCGTCTTGGAGGCGGTGGCGGCGATCCCCTGCCCGACCTCCGTCGAGCCGGTGAAGGAGACCTTGTTGACGCCCGGGTGCTCGACGATCGCCGCGCCGGCGCGGCGGCCCTTCCCCGGCAGGACGCTGACGACGCCGGCGGGCAGGTCGGTCTGCTGCAGCAGCCCCGCAAACGCGAGCGCCGAGATCGACGTCAGCTCGGCCGGCTTGAGCACGAGCGCGTTGCCGCCCGCGAGCGTCGGGCACAGCTTCCAGGCGAGCATCACGAGCGGCGAGTTCCAGGGCGTGATCGCGCCCACGACGCCAACGGGCTCACGACGCGTGTACACGAACTGCGGCCCCGCGTCCGGCAGCGTCGAGCCGCGCTGCGCCTGGCAGACGCCCGAGAAGTACTCGTAGCAGCGCACGACGTTCGCGATCTCGGCGCGCGTCTCGCGGATCGCCTTGCCGTTGTCGCGCGACTCGATCTCGGCGAGCGCCTCGCGGTTGGCGTCGACGAGCTCGGCGATCCGCCACAGCAGGCGCGCGCGGTCGGCGGGGGCGACGCGGCTCCAGGGACCGCCGTCGACGGCGGCGCGCGCGGCCGCGACGGCGAGGTCGACGTCCTGCGGCCCGGCCTCGGCGACGGTGGCCCACGGCCGCCCCGTCGCCGGGTCGACCGAGGTGAAGACTGCTCCGTCGGCGGCCTCGCGCCACTCGCCGGCGACGAACAGGCGCAGCGTGCCGTCGGCGCCGCCGGCGGGCGCGAGCAGGTCGGTGACCGGGGCGGTGAGCGACATCAGAGTCCTTTGCAATTCGGCGACGGGTAATGCACACGATTGCAAAAGCTTGCGGGAGGGTCAAGTGTGCAACCGTTTGCGAAAGGGTGCTGCGCCGCTTAGGCTGGGCGCCAATGACGAGCACGCCCCGCCGCGCCAGGGTCACCGTCCGCGAGGTGGCGGAGCGCGCCGGCGTGCATCCCGGCACGGTCTCGCGCGCGCTCAACCCGGCGCGCCGGCACCTGATCGGCGCCGACACGGTGCGCCGCGTCGAGCAGGCCGCCAAGGAGCTCGGCTACGAGGCCAACAGCCTCGCACGCGGCCTGCGCTCCTCCCGCTCGTTCAGCATCGGCGTGCTGATCCCCGACCTCACGAACCCGTTCTTCCCGCCGCTCGTGCGCGGACTCGAGGATCGCCTGCGCTCAGACGGCTACACGGCGCTGCTGACCAACACCGAGTCCGACTACGTGCGCGAGCGACGCAGCCTCGCAGCGCTGACCGCCCGCCAGGTCGACGGCTTCATCTTCGTCCCGTCTGCCGCCGGCGGCCAGCTCGCGCGCGAGCTGCTTCGAACGGCGTCCCGCTCGTGCTGGTCAACCGCCGCGTGGCCGACGCGGCCGCGTTCGCCGTCACGCCCGACGACCGGCGCGGTGCAGCGCTCGCCGTCGAGCACCTCGTCGAGCTCGGCCACCGCCGCATCGCACACCTCGGCGGACCGCCGGAGCTGTCGCCCGCCGCCGACCGCCGGCTGGGCTTCGGTGCCGCGATCTCCGCCGCCGGGGTCGACGACAACCCGAGCCTCGTCGCGTGGGCCGAGACGTTCGCGGAGGACGCCGGCATCGCGCCGATGCACACGCTGCTCAACTACGGCGGACGCTTCACCGCGATCGTCGCCGCGAACGACATGCTCGCCCTCGACTGCTTCGACGCGCTGCGCGCCGCCGGCCTCTCCTGCCCGTCCGACGTGTCGGTGATCGGCTTCAACGACATGCCGTTCGCCGAGCGCATCCAGCCGCCGCTGACCACCATCCGCCACTCGCCCTACGAGATGGGCCGCCAGGCCGCAGAGCTGCTGCTGGAGCAGCTCGCGGACCCCGCGGCGCTGCCGCGCACGGTCGTCCTGTCGCCGACGCTCGTCCGGCGCGCGTCGACGAGCGCGCCGCCGCGGGCACGCTGAAGCGGGTCGTCTCCATCGGTGCAGCACATATGCTGTCTCCGTTCATGAGAGGGAAGGAAGCGCCCACCGCCGCTCGTCCGGAGCGGCCGGTCGTCACCGTCCGCGACGTCGCCGAGCGCGCCGGCGTGCACCCGGCCACCGTCTCGCGGGTCCTCAACCAGGCGACGCGGCACCTGATCAGCGACGCGACGGCGCGACGAGTGGAGCGGACCGCCGCCGACCTCGGCTACCAGGCGAACTCGATCGCGCGCGGCCTGCGGACGAGGCGCTCGCTGACGATCGGTGTCGTGATCCCGGACCTGACGAACCCGATCTTCCCGCCGATCGTGCGCGGCATCGAGGACCAGCTCCACCCGCTCAACTACACCGCCCTGCTGACCAACACGGACTCCGAGCCCGAGCGGGAGCTGCGCGGCCTGCAGACGCTCGCGGCGCGCCAGGTCGACGGGTTCATCGTGACGACCACCGAGGCGACGCTGCCGGCCGTCGGCGAGCTCGTCAGCGACGGCGTCCCACTCGTGCTGATCAATCGCAGCCTCGGAGACATAGCCGGCTTCGGCGTGGCACCGGATGATCGGCGCGGCGCGATCACCGCGGTCGAGCACCTGCTGGATCTCGGACACGAGTCGATCGCGCACGTCGGCGGCCCCCCGCAGCTCGCGCCTGGCAAGGAGCGCCACCATGGCTTCCTGGAGGGGCTCGCCGACCGCGGGCTCGTCCCCGACGAGCGCTTGGTGCGCTTCGCGGATGCATTCACCGGCGGAGCCGGGATCGCACCGACGCAGGCGCTGCTCGACGGCGAGGTGCCGTTCACGGCGATCTTCGCGGCCAACGATCTGCTCGCGCTCGACTGCATCGACACGCTGCGGGCAGCCGGGCTCGACTGCCCGCGCGACGTCTCCGTGATCGGCTTCAACGACATGCCGTTCGCCGACCGCTTCACTCCGCCGCTGACGACGATCGCCTTCTCGCACTACGACATTGGCCGCGAGGCGGCGCGGCTGCTGATGGGGCAGCTCGACCGGGAGGACACTGCGCCGCGCACGCTCGTCCTGCCGACGGAGCTGGTCGTCCGCGGCTCGACGGCGGCGCCTCGGCGACGCCGAGGCTAGTCCGGCGTCGCGCGCAATCCGCACGTCGGCGGATCCTGTCGCGTTGGGCCGTCCGTTTGGTCTGGTGCAAGCCGCGCGGGCGCCGGCAGGCGCCCGCGCGGCGACGCAAGGGGAGAGATGGACGGAGGCGAGGGTCCCGCTCAGATGGCGAGCATCAGCTGGCCCTCGGTGTTGTCCGTGGGCTGCCGGCGGGTGCGCGGCGTGCGCGCCGGGGGCTGCGGGAGGGTGTGCGAGGAGCTTGCGGAGGCGCCCGCCGGGCGCCTCGCGAGCGCCCGCGCGAGGTCGTGCGCACGCTTCGACGACGCGCCGTCGTTGGCGCACGTGGCGCAGACGCCGATGGGCGTGGGGCCGACGTCCTCGACCTCGTCGGGGTCGATCGACCACCCCGCCGAGTGCTCGCCGAGCACCCCCCGCGGGTCGTTCTCACCGTCGTCGAAGCCCCACACGGGGAGCTCGCACGCGATGCACTCGGCGCAGTAGCGGAGGATCCTCACCCTGCCCCCGCGCCACCCATCGCGCCAGGCCTGCACCGGCATGCTCCTCGCCGCCGCGCGCGTGAGCTGCGCCCGCTGCACCAGCACCGGGACCTCCGCGCCGGTGTACGGCCGGAAGTGGGCCGGGTGGCCGCTCGGCGCCAAAGGCGCCGCGAACGCCTCGATCAGGGGCCGATCGAGCCACACCACAGCCGTGTCGTACACGATCCCCGACTCGGCGAACGCGTCGCGCTCAAGCTCGCAGCCGTGCCCGTTGAACGCGACGAGCTCCTGCGCCGCGCCGACCGGGCCGCGGCTGCCCTTGCGGAGCACCCTCGCGGGCACGATCGCGACGAGCCGGCCTCCCGGCGCGAGGAGCTGCCACGCGGCGCGCAGGTGGGTGACCCAGATCGTCGCCTCGCCGGGCACCGAGAACGGCGGGTTCATGAGGATCAGGTCGAAGCGCTCGCCCGCCGCACGCGCCCTCGCGGCGAACGCCTCAAACGTCTCCTCGATCACCGTCACGTGCTCGCCGCGCTCGATCTGCCGGACGCGGCGCGCGTCCGGCTCGACGGCGGTGACGTGCAGCCACTCCCGGCCGATCCACTCCGCGGCCGCCGTGACGAACCGCCCGGTGCCCGCGGACGGCTCCAGCACCCGCACCCTGCCGTTGCTCTTGGGCGGGCACTCCGCGTAGGCCTTCACGAGATCCTCAGCGAGCTCCGCGGGCGTGGGCACGTAACCGAAGCGGTTCGCGTCGTGCATCACGCGCCCCGCGCCGAGCGCCTCGCCGAGGAGGGTGCGGGCGTCCCGGTCGGGCTCGAACTCGAACGCGGAGGCGCGCTCGACGTAGACCGCCCCGAGCTTCTCCAGGATCGTCTTGACCTGGCGCCAGTGGTCGGGCGCGAGCTGGCTCGCGATGGTGACGCGCGGGCCCTCGCAGGCCGTTGACGTGGCCAGCGCCGTGCTGGCGGCGGATGAGATGACGTGCCACTTCGCAGCCATTGGATCCCCTTTCAACGTGCCTGCTGATGACTGTCCTTTAACAATGCGGAGCGGGCCCACCGGCGGACCGGCGGACCCGTCACCCGCGCACCACGTGCCTACTCGGGGGCGCTGTCGCTCGCGGCAGCGGCGGCCTTCTGCTGCGCCCTCCGCTCCCTGGCCTCCGCGAGCTGCGCGGCCGTCCGGTGGTCGCCGATCTCGTGGATCCCCCAGTAGATCTCCATCCCGGGCCCGGCGTCGATCTTGACCCGCGTCCGGCCGACGCTCTCCACACGGCCCCACCCGTCCGACAAGACCGCGTCGCCGGGCTTGATCTCCTTGATCGGGACGATCCGCCAGCGGCCCTCCTCGACGTGCACCGCGAGGGCGTCACGGTCGAGCGTGATCCGCTCCGCGGCGTGCGCCGCGTCGATGTCGAGTTGGTCCAGCACCGGACCGGGCGCCAGCCCCTTGCGCTTCTGCTCGACCTTCCGCAGCTCCGTCTCCGCGCGCGCGATCCGCCGGGCGATCTGGAGCGGCTTGTCCTTGCGCGCGGCGGCCTTCGCGGCGGCCGCCGCACGGTCCGCCAGGTACTTCGCCTTGCGGTCCAGCTCCCACCGCCTGTCATCCGCGGCGTGCATGCGCGCCTGGTCGCGGAGCGCCCCGCGCCGAACGGCCGGGGATCCGACGATCGGCTGAGCACCCGTGAAGCGCTCGCCGATCTCGTCGGCGCGCCGTCCCGCCGCCTCGGCGCCGGCGCTCGCGCGTTTCGCACCCCGGTCGAGGCGCTCCACCCGCTCGCCCGCGCGCTCGCTCTCGTCGGCCCTCGCCTCGGCCACCCGAGGCGCCTCGTCGATCTCCCCGCGAACCTTGAAGCCCGCTGCCACGAGGACCTCCTCGGCCTTGGCGAGGAATGCCAGCTGCGGCGCGTGCCCACGGCTCCTCGGGACGAACAGCTCGCCCTCCACGACGCCCTTGCGCCCACGCTTCCAGTGCTGCCCCGCCGCCTGGAGCGCCTCGTAGGCACCATCGCCGTGCGAGGTGCCGAACAGGATCGTGCCCTCGGGGGTGCTGTGGTGGAGCGTGAGGCCGTCCCAGTTCCAGGCGTCGTCCCCGTCCTCCGCGGGCTGCTCGGCGGGCTGCTCGGGCTGCGTCGAGGCGGCGTCCGGCTCGGCCGCCGGCTCCTCCACCTCCGGCAGCGGCCGGTCCCGCAGCTTCTCCGCCGCGTGCTTGATGCAGAAGCCCTCCGCGAGGCCGCTCGGCGGCGTTGCGAAGTCGCCGGGAAGAGACCACGTCGCGAGCTCCATGCACTTCTCCGCGCCGGTGGTGCTGCCTAGCTCCGGCCGCGTCGGGATCAACGCCCGGCGACGATTCACCGGCGTGGGGCAGTGGGTGCCGCTGAGGCCGGTGCCGTCCAGCTCGATCGGGCGGGCGCGGGGATCCGCCTCGCATAGCTCGCGGTCGTCCTTCGCGGGCGTGCCGCGGGGCGGCGGCGGCGCGGAGCTTGCGGCCTTCACGAGCGCGCGCAGGTAGCCCTTGCTGCCCGGGTCCACCTCGGCCACCGCGTCGAACGCCGCGGGCAGGCGCGTGCGCAGCTCGCCGATCAGCGCGCGTCCGACCGTCGCCTCGTGCCCGGTCGGCATGCTGCGCCGCCGCGAGATCGCGCCCAACAGCTGCACGATGCGCTCCGTGTCGAACGTCGCGACCGTCACCGCGAGCTTGTCGCGGGGCGCGCTCGCGGCGGCCTCCTCGGTCGCCGCCGCGGGCGCCTCCGCCACCGCGGGCTCGACCACCTCGGCCGGCGGCTGCTGCGGCTCCGGGTCCGGTGCCGTGGTGGGCGCCGGGGACGTGTCGACCTCCGCCATCGCCGGCGGCTGCTCGGGCTCAGGCGCCGGTGCCGCGGGCGTCGCCGGGGCGTTCCCCGCAGCGGCCTTGGTCGCGGCCGTGGTGGGCTCCACCGTCCAGTACGGGACCGGGTTGCTCTTGCTGCGTCGGACGTAGTCCAGGATTTTCCAGCCGGCCTCGCCGAGCCGGTAGTCGACCTCGGAGCCCGTCAGCTCGCCCGCGCGGCGCCACGTCTCCAACACGACCGTGTCGACGACGGCCCCGCCGTCGCGCTGCGCGACCACCAGCGCAACCGGCCTCCCGTCCTTGACGGTGGCGCGCAGCGGGGCCGCCTCGGCGGTGGCCCGTGCCTGGCGCGCGCGAGCCGTCTTCGCCTGCCGATCACCGCGCCACTCGCGCTCCCACGCCTGCCGCTCCTCGGTCAGCAGCTCAACGCCCCCGAAGTAGCGCTGATCGGCGTAGTCCTGACCACCCCCGTGATCGCGCTTCTCGTTGTAGGCGCCGTGGACGTTCTCCAGCGCATCGGAGATGCGGCGGCCGTACGGCGTCAGCTCTCTGCGGGACCCGTCCTCCTCCCTCCACGTCTTCGCGTCGAGCAGGCCCGTGACGATGAGATCGACGCTGTTCCCGGACCGCGTCCGGACGGAGACCTCCACCCCCTCCGGGAGGGTGCCCTTACGCTTCAGCTCGGCGACGTCCGCACGCATGCGCACAGCGATCTGCGCCAGCGTCTCACCACGCGTCTCGTCGTGCAGGCGACCGCTGATTCGCTCCATCTCACACCTCTCCCCGCGACGCTCCTTCGCCGTGCCCGGCTGACTGCCGGATCGACTCCCGGCTCCGCGCCGCGCAGCGCCGGTAGCTTCCGCACCACCGTGCGGCGGAGACGTCGTCAACGCTGCCCTTGGCGTTGACGCCGGCTTCGCCGCACGGTACCCCTGGACTGGGCCGGGACGCCAGCACTTAATTGCTGTGCGCATTGCCGCCGAGCACGCCCCGCGGGTGCCGCCGGGAAGGCCCCCGAGGTGAATTGCCGCGAGCCTGGGCGCCGACAGGCGTCCGTCTGGTCTGGATGCGAAGCAAGGGAGGAGATCGACGGCACGAGAGAACATGGTGGGACGTGACCGGGGACAGCGTGCGCGCGAAGCGTGCGCGCAGGCCGAGGGCGCCCAGCGCCCGAGGTTGCCGGACGCCCGTTCAGGGCGACGGCGCGCGATGCGCGGAGCGCGAGCGTCAGCGCGCGCGCGAAGCGTGCGCGTGACCCCGCACGAGTCAGGGCCGATGGCGCGTCGGTTCGCGCCGAGGGCCTGGCGGACCGAGCGAGACGTCGCGCAGCGGGCGCAGCGCGCGTGGCCCCGCAGGGGTCCGCGCGCCAAGAGGACAGCGGGCGCGGAGCGCCCTCCGCCCCCGCCCCGCCAGGGGCCGAAAAACAGCGGACGCCGGAGGCGTCTCCGCGCCGCCGCCAGGCGGCCACGGGGAGCGCGAGGGGCGGAGCCCCTCGCCCGCCCAACTTCGACGTTCGTCGAACAACGAACCTGGGCTGGCGCGCGGGTTGTCGTCGATCCCCGGAGGGGTTCGGCGACAACCCGCGCGCCAGATCGACGTCAGCTGATCCGGTCGTACTCGACGACGAACCACGATGCCGTCAGGTCCTCGGGCGTGGAGCCGCTCGCGGTGACCAGCGTCACCTCCGACTCGTCGTCGATCAGCAACGATACGCGCTTGTCCGCGACCTGCTCCAGCGCCCAAAGGAGACGGTCCGCGCGCCACTCGATCTCGATCCGCTCGACCTCGCCCAGGTCGACACTCGCGGGCAGCACCAGCACCGACCACGGGACCGGGCCGCGCTGCACCTCGACCGATCCCCGGCGGTCGGAGCTGAGGGAAACCGTCGCGTCGGCGTCGGCCTGCACGATGTGGCGAACGGTCTGGATCATCGGCACCCTGTCCGTGCTGATCCGCCGCGCGATGCGCGGGCGGATCTCCGTGGGCTCCTTCGCGCGCGCGGCCTCGACCCAGAGCTGCGCGGACACATACACCGGGACCAGGGTCAGCGGTCCGCACTCGATCCAGCACGAGAATTCGTCGGTCTCCAGCTGCCCCAGCGACACCGGATGGTCTCCGGCCACCTCCAGGAACCCGGCAAGCGTTGCCGCCGGAATCCGCGCGGTGAACGTGGACTGACGCTCGCGGACCGGCGCACCACCGTGCGCGTGACGACCTCGGCCCCATGCCTCGAACTCCGCGACGCCATCCGCAACCGACACCCTGACGTGCGCGTCCGACGCATCGGACGCGACCGAAAGGGCCGTACGTGCGGCTGCCGCGAACGCGGAACGCGTCATCGTCGCGGCGACCTTCGGGGACGCTGACCCGTACCGCCACGTCGGGAGTCCCTGCGGAGGGGTTTGCCCAAGCGGATCGGTCACCGCCAACATCGACAGTTCGGGGTACGTGGTGACGTCAACGGCACACGACCACGGCGGCAGTGCCGCAACGGCCTCGCGAAACTCTTCGAGCCCCATGCTCCCCCCGACGCTCGTCGTCGCGGAGGGGCACGCCATCCACACGCGTCCCCCGCACGCGACGTCAGCGACGAACAGCACCCCGTCATCCTCGGGCGTGTTGCCGATGCGCACGCCCGTGGGCTCCTCCACACCGCCGATGGGCGCAAGCGCGTCGAGCACACGCGCGCCGTGCTCCAGGTCCGCCGAGTCGACTCGGAACGCGGGGGCGGGAACCAAAGAGGTCGACATGTCTGCTCACCTTCTGCTTTGTCATCCTGACAAGGTCAATTATATGGTGCGACGCGCCTCCGCGTCTCGCGTTTGTGACCTGGCTCACACGGCCGACCGGTGCGAGCTGGCGGGCGCTTCCCGACCTGCTCCCGCACCCGTTGGAGGTGTCGAACGGGGCGGGGGTGCGGTCGGTCCCTGTGGGTCCGATCGCACCCCCGACCGAGCTAGGCCCAAGCGCCGTTCGCGACCCGTGACACGACCTGCCAGGCACGCGCGCGCTGCCCACGACCGGTGGACCCGAACAGGGCGCGGGCGATGCGGTCGCACGCGCTCAGGCCGACACCTGCGCCCTGCCACTCGGCGAGGGTCACGAGGACTCCCCGGCGGGCGCGCGCCTCACCGATCCCGGTGAGCTTGCGAACCTGCGCGACGACGTCGTCCGGCACCCCGTCGAACGCCTCACCGTCCCTAGCGAAGCGGACGGCGGCGGCGGCGGCGAGCGCGATCGGCTCCAACGCCGTGAGGACCGTTTGCGCGGCGGCGCGGCGCTCCTCCACGACGTCGGGGAGGTCCGACGGCTGGTGCGCGAACACGGCGGCGCACATGTGCGCGATTGCGTCAGCCGTGAAGCCGTCCAGCGTCCAGAACGCGCGCGCGGCGTGCACACCGTTCGCGATCGCCTCGGGCGGCAGGTCACGCGCGAACACGCGCTGTGCCACGGCGGTCATATCCGCGAACGCTGCCGCGCGAATCTGCGTGACCGGGTCCACCGGAGGCGGGCCCCCGGCCAAAACGGCGGGCGCGGGCGCCTCCACGGGGGTGACGGGCTTTGCGGGGGCGGGCTTCGCGGCGGCCTTGGCACCCCTCGCGGCGGCGGGCTTCGCGGCGGCCTTGGCACCCCTCGCGGTGCGCTTCCCACCCGTGGCGGGGACGGTCGTGGGGGCAGTGGCGGGGGCGGCGGTCTCGGTTGCGCTCATAGACATAATTATAGACTGATGACTTAGCGTGGACCAAATCGACAGGGCCGATTCCGGTCACGATCGGATAACGACCAAACGGGCGGTGAGTGAGCGCGTGGGGCGGCCGGGCGGCCGGCGCGGAGCGCCGCGGAGCGAGGTGCCGAGGCCCTGGGCGGGCGCGGAGCGTGCCGAGCGCGTGCGAGCGCAGCGATGCACAGCGCTCGGCACGCTCCGCGCCCGCCCAGAGCCGACGGCACGAGCGCAGCGGCGCGACGCGCCGGACGGCAGGCCGCCCCACGCGCTCAGAAAGGGAACGCGACCAGCCATGGCACCGCACCCGGCAACGCCTCTGGGACAGCCTCGCAATCAATCCGCCCACCCACCGACCGCCGGATTCGTGGCTCCTTCCCATCGACCTGCCGCGGGCTCATCACGTCTTGTCAAGGGGGCGCCCTTCCCCCTTGACGTGATGAGCGTGGGGCGGGTCGATGGGAAGGAGCCACACCCAGAGCGCGCAGCGCCCGGGGCGAGGCGCGAAGCGCGAGCCCGAATGGCGCGTGCGCGATGCGCGCAGCGCATCGCGCGGCCGCTGGCGCGTTCAGCGCCGCGGTTCGCCACAGGCGCGTTCAGCGCCGTGGCGCGCGATGTGCGCAGCACAAGCGTGGGCCGCAGGCGCGTTCAGCGCCGCGGTTCGCCGCACGCCCGTTCAGGGCGACGGCGCGCGATGCGCGCGGAGCGCGAGCGTAGGCCGCAGGCGCGTTCAGCGCCGCGGTTCGCCGCACGCCCGTTCAGGGCGACGGCGCGCGATGCGCGCGGAGCGCGAGCGTAGGCGCGTGCGCGAAGCGCGCGCGTAGGCCGAGGGCGCCCAGCGCCCGAGGTTGCCGGCCGCCGAGGCCGGCCCACGCGACGCGCGCGGGGCCGGCCTCCGGCTCAGCTCTCAGCGCGATTCACTCACGCCGGGTCTCCACGTGAACGACCTCTTCGGACACGACGGCGAGCCCCATCCCGCGACCCGTCACGAGGGCGACCGACCCGACCACGACCACGCGGACTAACCGCGTCGCCAGCGCCGACCGCGCGGCCAGGACCGCCCACAGCGTGTCGAGGTAGCCGCGGTAGTCCTCCAGCGGCGCGCCCGGGTGCCGGAACGCGAACCAGTCGAAGTGGGTCTGGCGGACGCGCGCGAGCTGGAGGAGCGCCTCGTGCAGCGAGCCGCGGTCGCGGCGCAGCGCGGGCTCCCAACGCGGCTCCCGCCGCACCCGCCCGCGCAGCGCGCCGAGCACGCGCGGGCGCAGGCCGCCGTGCGGCCGCTTCGCCCAGCGCCCGGATGCGAACGGCCGCTCGACGTGCGTCGGCCCCTCCGACCAGGCGGCGAACGCGAGGGAGCCGACCTCCAGATACATCGGGGTGTGCTCGGCGGACCGCCGCACCCACGCGCCGATGTCCTCTCCCGGGATGAACGCGGCGCGTCCCGCGAGGTACTCGGAGAACCCCGCGAGCAGGGTGTCGAGCCAGACGTCGGTCCCACCGTCGAGCGCCGTCGCGACGGCGGCGGCCGGCGAGCCGAGCAGCCGCGCGCACAGCCAGAACACCGGCGCGTAGCCGTCCGCCTCGACGCGCCAGCGCAGCTTGCCGGGCACAACGCCGACGTCCACCAGGTGCAGGCGCACCGGGCCCGCCGGCGTCCACACCCCGGCGACCACGCAGCCCCACCCGGCGATGCGCAGGCCGAACAGCCGCGCAACCGTTTCGAGGCTGCAATCGAGGTGGCCTCGCGCCGGCATCGAGACGACCGGGCCGGCCGCCTCCAGGCGGAGGGAGAGATCGGGCCGGATGACGACGATCATCGGTGACTCCTTCACATCTGGCGATCCACTCCGAGTGGACCGCGCCATCGACTTCCTCTCTCACGCGGTCGTCCCCGCCTGCGTCTGTCAAACGCCGTGCCCTTGCGGCGTTTGACAGGCGCAGGCGGGGATGGCACCCGCTCTGCCTCCTCGCCTTTGCCCTCCACGCGCATCGGTGTTCTGTTCTGGCGTCGCAGGACGACAGCAGGACAGGACACCCCGGCCTGGCCGAGCCTCTCGCGCAGCGGGGACAGCGCGCGTGGCCCCGAAGGGGCCGTGCGCCGAAAGGACAGCAGGCGCGCAGCGCCTTCCGCACCGCCCCGTCAGGGGCTTGAAGAGAGCGGACGCCGAAGGCGTCTCGGCGCCGCCGCCAGGCGGCCTCGGGGGAGCGCGAGGGGGCGGAGCCCCCTCGCCCGCCCAACTTCGACGTTCGTCGAACAACGAACCTGACCTGGTCAGGCGGTTGGGGGTGCGGTCGGTCCCTGTGGGTCCGATCGCACCCCCGACCGGCTACGCGGCAATGTCGCTGAGGATCTGCCACACCTGCGGTGCGTAACGCTCGTCGTAGGTACCGCACCACGCGCGGGTCACGTGAACCTTGGCCTCGGGCGACACGCGGTCGCCGTCCCAGTGAGCCAGCGCTACGAGCAGCCCCTGACGGGCGCACTCCTCGCTGACGCCGTCGACACGGTCGCAAACCTCCGCGATCAGCTCCGGGGACGGCTCGCAGAACACGTCACCGTTGGCAGCGGCGCGGACGGCGGCGGCGGCGCGCAACGCGATCGGGTCCAACGCACTGAGCATCTGCAACACCGTGCGGTGCCGCTGGTGCTCGATGCCGGGAACCTTCGTCGTGTGGTTGGCAAACAGCGCCTCCGCGATGGCGTCCGCCCCCGACGTGCGGAACCCGCTCACGGTCCAGAACTTCGCGGCCACACGGATGCCGCTCGCAAGCTCCTCGCGCGACAACGCACCCCCAAAGACGCGTTCCGCTGCGTCGGTCATCTCCGCGAACGCTGCCGCGCGGACCTGCTCCACCGAATCGGGCGTGCGCTGCTGCTCCTGCGCTGCCTCCTTGCGCGCTCGGAGCGTCGCGCCGATCGTGGCCACGGCCTCCACGATGGCCGGTGACAGCTTCGCGCGCTTCTCGTCGTTGCCCCATACGGTCGGGGAAAACCACGCCTTCCCGGCCTGGAAAACCGCCTCGTCGCGGTCGGTCTTCCACAGGTCCAGAATCCGCGACAGCCCTCGGCGGGCGCGGCCCTGGCTGAGGTGCCCGAACTTGTCCAACGTGCGCACGATCTCCGCACCGTCCGACAGACGGCGCAACTCGGCGGGCGTGCGCTCGGCGCGGCCGTGGGCGGCGGGCACCTCGGCGGGCGCGGACGCCTCGGCGGGGGCGGCGAACATTTCGGCGGCCTCCTTGGCAAGCATTTCGGCGCGCGCCTTCGCTGCCAACCGCTTAGCCGGGTCGTCGGGAATCCTGATCGTGACGGTTGCGCCCGGCTTCGTCGGCGCACGCCTGCCGGTGGCCTCGGCGCGCTCCGCCTTGATCTCCCAAGCGGCAACGGCGGTTGCCACCTGCCTACGCTCCTCGGCAACGTCCATCGCGTACGCCAGGCGGTCGGCGCGGTCCTCGGCGGCCTGCTTGGCGGCGCGCTCGGCGGCTGCCTTGGCCTCGATGGCGCGGCGCTTGTCGTGCCTCGCGGCGTTGTCGGCCTTCTGCTTCTGCTTGGGGGTCAGAACCGGGGTGGGCGCGGGGGCCTCCTCGACCGGCGCGGCGACCGGCGGCGCGACCGGCGCGCGGTACCCGGCGCAGTGCGGGCCGACGCGTCCCCCGGTCACCTCGACGGCGGGGCGGCCGGTCTCGTGGCACTCCTCGCACTTGCCGTTCAGCTCCTCGCGGCGCGCGTGCGTGCCCGTGGGGCGCTCGCAGAAGCACGCGACGCAAAAGCCCTCCGGGTCCGCCGCGCGTGCCCGGACGCCCTCGCTCACCCCGCGCCACTGCGTGTGCGACTCGACCACCCGGCCGTCACGCCAGTCCCACCCGGACCCCTCGACCTCGGCCCCTTCGTCGCTCAGGTCGCGGGGGTCCACGACCGTGATGCGGCCGGTTCGCTGGTAGGCGTGGCTCCGCGTGTCCCTGGCCAGTGCGCGGGGGAAGTCGATCACCAGCGGGAGCACGTAGCAGCGACCACAGCGGCCCCCGCGCGTGTGGGCCAGCGAACCCCCGTCGGCGGGGATCTCCGAGCCGCACGCGATGCACTCGTGAGCGACCGGGATCACCGTCGCGGCGTCGATGTTCGCCTGCGCCTGCGCGACGCTCAGCACGGTCTGTGCGGCGATGTCCTCGGCCAGGTCGCGGAACGAAAGCGCGGGGGCGGGGGCTGCGGTGGTCTTGGTGTCCGTCATAGTCATAATTCTAGTGTCTTGATGGTCTTCGGGGAAGCCGAATTGTCCGATTTCAGTAACGGTGAGATAACGATCAAACGTGCTCCGCTGGGAGCTGGCTGACTCAAGCCAGTGGGGGGCCTCGTGGTCCCATCCCGTCGTCGTGGCGCACGCTGATCACGTCCTGTCAAGGGGGGCCTTTGCTTTATCCCCCTTGACTGGATGTGATGGGCTTGTGACGCGTCGATGGGATGGGGCCACGTGCCCTCCACGCAACCACGCTGGGACCGCAGCCCCCAGCGCCCTGCCCCCCATCCCAGAGGAGAGCCTGGGGTCCGGGGGCGGCGAGCGCCCCGGCACCACCCCGTGAGGCGGCACGCCCCGGCCTCGCGAGGACCCCGGACACGCGTGGCGGACCGGCACCGGGCCGGCCCGCCACGTCACCTCAGAACGGCGGCTCCGCGGCGAACCGGAACGCCCCGACGACCTCCGCCACAACGGCCTCGTCCACCTCGATCGCGGCGAGCGCCGCGCCGATGCCAGCGCCGTGATGGGACGCAGCCGAGCCCGCGCACACCCGCGCCGCCGTGGCCCATCCGAGCTGGCGAACCATGTCCGCGAGTGCGGCGGCGACCTGGTCGCCGCATCCGCGGTGCTCCACGTGGAGCGTGTACAACCATTCACCAGCCCCGGGCGCGGTGAACCACACGGTCGGGGGCGGCGCACCGTCACCCAGCCGCTTGCGCAGCTCGACGAGCACGGCCTGCTTCATCGTCGCCACCCTGCGCGCGTACGCGACCCGCGAGTCAGTCCCCTCCGGGACCGGCCACGCGATCGCGACCGACCTCAGCAGGTCGTCGTCGAGCGCCGTGACGGTCACGAGCGCGCTCGGCAGCTGCTCCGCGCCGACCGTCCACCGCTCGACCGTCTTGCGGTCGTGCGCCGCCGTGGCGTGGACCCGCATCAGCTCGAAACGGTCGCGCCCGAACCGGCGCACCGCCACGCGCCCCAAATTCACCTCGGCCCATTCCGGACCGGGGGAGAACCGCTCGAACGGCATCAGGCTCGCCGGCAACAACAGGCTCAAGTGCCCGTTCTTCATCTCTACTCCCTCGTGTCGGGATCCGCCTCGCGGACCCTCGCGTCCAACTCACCTCGTCCCCGCAGCGTCCCGCGCGGGTGCCTGTCAAGCGCCCTGTCCCTGGGCGCTTGAGAGGCACCCCGTGCGGGATCGCTACCGCGCGCCGCCGGCCAGCCACGCGCCGGCCGTCGCCCTGCACGCGATCGCGTCACGCCGCACGGCGACGTCGTCGACGGCGCTGCGGGGGAGCGTCACGACGACCGGGGCGTCGGCGAAGACGTGCAGCGTGACGAGGTCCTCGGCGGGGTCCGTGACGTCGTCCTCGCGGGACCGCAGGACGGCGAGCAGCGCCTCGAAGTCGAGGTGCAGCTCGACGTCCCACAGCGCATGACGCCCCCTCATCTCGACCGTCTGCCACAGTCGGAACCCGACCGTCTCCCGCCGCTCGGGCGAGATCGCCGACAGCCCACCGTCCTGCTGTACCCGCAGCACGATCGAGGTCGCCGTGACGCCCATCCCTCGCAGGGCGTCCTCCTCCTCAAGGAGCTTCGCGATCAGCCGCGCGCGATCAGCGGTCACGCGCCCACGGACGGACGGGCGGCCGTAGCGGGCCGCGACCGCGCCCGGCAGTGCGAGCACCTCCGGCTCCGCGAGCTGGCGCAGCGACAGCGACAGCCGCCCGCAGGAGAACGTGACCCAGCCCTCGTCCCCGAGCGGCCAGGAGACCCGCACGTCCTCCCGCGGCATCCGCCGCACGAACGCCTCCAGCGGAGCCAGCGGCAGCACGGCGACGCGGTCGCCGGTCACGCTGCGATCGCGCACCGGCGCGGTGTCGAGCGTGACGTTCTCGCCGCTGCCGGCACCGAACGTCAGCCCCGCCGCGGTGAGCGCGACCGTGACCACCGGCCCGACCGGCCTCGCGGAGCGTGCAGCGCGCCGCACGCTGCGCAGCGGTCGGACGAAGTCCGCCCACGACGTCCACAACGCGGCCGCCCCGATCTGCGCGAGCTGCGGGCACCTGTGCTCCACCTCCAGCCGGTACGACCGCCTGCCGACCCGGACCTCGACCTCCCCTGCCCCGCTCGGGCACCGCGCGATCGTGACGCGCGTCTCGGCGTCGCCCCAGCGCGGCCGACACGTCACCTCCAGGTCGCCGAGCGCCAGCACGACCTTCGGCCCCATCGACGCCGCCTCGATCGACGCGGTCGCGCGCACGCCGTCCGACTCCAGCGTCGCCAGCATCGCCTGGCCGCCGTCCTCCAGCGCAACGAACGGCGCCCCGGTCACCAGCTCCTTCAACGTGCCCAGCACGTCCCTCAGCTCGCCACGCGCCAGGTCAAACACCTGATCGGTCTGACTGTCCATCCCTGCCTCCAACGTCTCTGTGGGGCATCGCCCCGTTGTCCCCTCTCCCCGCACCGCCCCGCGCGGGTGCCTGTCAAGCGCCCTTCCCTTGGGCGCTTGACAGGCACCCGCGCGGGGTGGTTTCCCTATCGCCCTCCCACCGCCCCGCAGCGGATGAGCTGGCGCACGGCGAACCGTCCGTTCCACCCGCCCCCCGCGTCCTCGACCGCCGTGGAGGCACCCGGGCGGCCGACGTCGAGTACGACCCGCTCGCCGCTCGCCGCGCCGAGCACGCTCGCGAGCAGGTGCCCGTCGTAGCGACGGCGGGCACCCACGGCGGCGTCATCCACCCGCGCCGCGCCGACCCACCCGCTCGTCGCCTCGCCAACGGCGCGCCGCAGCAGCGGCCGGACGCGCACGCCGCCGGCCTCCACGCTCAGCTCGACCTCCGGCCGCGCAACGTCGCTGGCCTCCGTGACCATCCTGGCGCGCCGCACCTCGACCAGCAGCGGCTCGCGGTCGACGAACACCCATCCGCACCCACCCGCCTCCGGCATGCTCGCCGGCGCGAGCGCGTCGCCGCGCGCCGTGCGCAGGACCACGCGCGCGTCACCGCACACGAGCACCAACCGCGGCGGGCCGGCCACCTGCTCCAGGAAGCCGATCCCGACGCTGGGCCCGCGCAACGCCGACACCACGTCCCGCAGCCGACGGGCGGGCAGCACCACAGCGCCGCCCGCGTCCTCCGTCGTGATCGCGGAGACCACCGCGATCAGGCGGCGCAGCGAATCGCCTCCGACGACGCGCACGCCGTCGGCGATCACTTCAAGCCGCACGACTAGGCCCGGCCGCTCGCCCGACGCCTCGCTCGCCGCGAGCGCCAGCGTGAGCGCCTCCTCCAACGGCTCGCGGGAGACGCTCGCCACGAGCTGCGCGTTCGGCACCTCCGGCGCGGCCGCCGCGTCGTCCAGCGCGAGGACCGGCGCTCTGCGGTCGGCGACGGCGGCCTCGATCCCACCGTCGCTCCGACGCGTCAGCGTCAACGGCCGGATCGAGCGGACCGGCGACGGCTCGCCGCCGCCCGGGGCCTCCAGCACGAGTGCCCCCGCGACCTGCTCCAAACTGGGCTGGTGGATCACCATCTGCCCGCGGGAGAACCCCGCGGGCAGCCGCACCTCCACGCTGCTGCCCTCGAACGCCGCCCGCATGACCAAGCCGGCGGGCACCGCCTTCAGCACCAGGCCGCAGGGCTCCGTCAGCCGCAACGACCGCGGCACCGGAGCCACCAGGCCAGCCAGCGCAAGCGCATCCGTCAGGTCGACCCCGACGCACTCGAACCCGTCGTTCCCCTGCTCCACCTCGACCACTCCATTCCCGCTCGGTCTGTCACACCGGGCGGCGGGAGATCCGCCGCCCGGGTCCCTCACATCTCCGCACGCGCGTCACGTGCTCCACGCGCTCCGCCACCAGCCGCCGCTACGCCCGCGCGGCGAGGGCAGCCAGCGCGCGCGCGGTCTCGATTGCCTCCGAGTAGTCGACCTCGACGCCCTCCTCCGCGTCGGCGGACACCTGGGCCCGCTTCCAGCGCTCAACCAGGCCGCTGAGCCGCGCCGCCAAACCGGCCCCACTCACCGCCATCCGCAGGTCGTCCGCCATCGACTCGCGCTGGGACATCAACCCCAGGTCATCACCGCGCCCCTCGCCGTCGTAGCTGAGCGCCGTGAAGCCGGCGTAAGCGCCCGTGAGCTTCCTCGCCGCGTCCTCGGCCGCCGCGCCGTTCTTCCCTGCGACGCCCGCCGCCAGCGCGACGGTGCTCCCGGTGAGCGCGACCACCACGAACGGCATCACGTCGATGCTGTCGCCCGCCACGATCCACATGCCCGCCCGGGCGTCCCACGAGATACGCGCGCGTCCCACGGGCGTCACCAGGTCGATCACGCCGCCCGGGAGCGCGGCCGGGTCGCCGAAGCGCGTCCGCACGTACTCGAAGTCGGCCCTGACCCGGCCGACCGGGCACAGCCCGTCGCCCTCCTTCAGCACGAGGTCGGCATCGATCGCCCACGCGCCGCGGACACTTCCGCTTGCACCGATCTCCATCGTTCAACTCCGATCTTCCGTTCCGCGGCGGGCGCGATCGCGCCCGCCGCACTCCGAGCCGCCGAGCGCCGCTCGGTCCCGTGAGGTCCGGGCGGCGCTCGGCGGCGGCGCTCCTACTCCGGCAGGACGCTGCGCGGGGCGCTCGGGTCCTGCGCCAACGACTCCTCCACGAGCACGAGTGCGCCGGGCACGTCGAACCGCAGGAACACGCGCTTGCCCTGGAGGGGCGCGAGCGCGTTCACCAGCGCGTGGGCCTCCACCGTCCGCTCCTCCCCGCGCTCGCGGCTCGTCGCGTCCAGCCACCGCCGGTCGAGCACGGGTGCGCCATCCGCCAGAAGCCCGAGGCACCCCCGCAGCTGCTCCAGCACCACGTGCGCCGGCGAGCCGTCGGCAAGCCGATCCCTGCCCTCGACCGCACGCAGCACGGCGTCCATCAGGACCGCCGCGTCGATGCCGACCGCGTCCTCGGCGAGGTGCGACACCAGCGACAGGTCGCCGTCCCAGAGCGAGCGCGTCCCGGCCGGCAGCTCCGCCGCCATGCCCTCGCCGCGGACGGACCAACGACCGCCGCCTCGCTCGTCCCAACCGATCTCCAGCTGGGGGCCCGTCGCCCCGTCGACGATCGCCTCCAGCTGTCCAAGCGTGAGCCGCGCGAACCCGGAGAGCTGCCCCGACGGCGGGGTGAACGCCTCGACCTGCGCCGTGGTGACCACGCCACCGCCGCTGCCGATCAAACCAACCACGCCGTCGCCCACACGCACCTCGACCGCCACGGCCTCGGCCCTGCGCAGGTGCTCAAGCGCGACGGCCAGATCCCCACGCCACAGGCGGGCGACGAGCGGCAGGCGGTCCGGCGCAACGATCAGGTCCAGCGCGCACTGCGTGATCTCGCGCACCTCCGCACCGAGGGTCACCGTCGCGTGCTGGTGACCCTCCGCGATCGTCACGCGGGCGCGGCGCGGGTCCTCCGCCGAGGACGTGAGCACCTCCTCCAGCTCGCCACCCGAGACCGTGATCGTCCGGGGCCGCGCCTTGGAGAACCGGTCGGCCGCGATCACCGCGGGCGCGGCGGACAGCCCGCCCCGCGTCTGAACGAACGGCACGACGAGCGCCAGCCTGCCGTCGACGTCGCTCCCGAGCGCGACCTCCAATCCCGCTGCGGTCGGCGTGAGGGTGAGCGCGTCGGTCCAGATCACCGGGTTGCCCGGCTCGCCGAAGGTCCTGACCTGCATCACCGCTGCCAGCAGGGGAACCGCCTCGCACGTCACGTCGAACCGCTTGAACATGTTCATCTTCGTCTCCTCGCTGCCGGCGCTCGACCCGCTGTCGTGCGCCCTCGTTCATCTCCCCTTCCACGCGGCCGTCCCCGCCTGTGTCTGTCAAGCGCCCTTCCCTTGGGCGTTTGACAGACGCAGGTGGGGATGGCACCCAACCGGCGCGATCCCGCGTGTCGCGAGCACCGCGGCCGAGCTGGCGCAACCGCGGCCGGCGGCGGGCCGGGTGGCCCGCCGCCCGTGGCACTCAGCTCGCGGACGCGCTCGGGAAGACGAGCGCCTCGGCTGCGCGCAGCGCCTGGGCGTGGCCGCCGTCGCCGCTGCGGTTCTCGTTGATGGCGACCGTCACCGGCCCGCGCTCCTCACCGAAGTAGGTGACCGCGAAGGTGACGTTCGACATGCCGTAGCGCTCCGGGTCGCGCACGCGCTCAGTCTGCTGCACCACGAGCGGGTGACCGGCCGCGGGCATCGTGAAATGCCACAGGGTGAACTCGCCCCCGCCGGACTCCGCCCGCCGCTCGTGCGTCTCCGACGCGACGCCGTAGCCGCGGTCGAGCTGGATCTCCAGCCCGTCGAGCGCGACCCCGGTGCCGAGCCGCTCCGCGAGCCAGTAGGCGTAGCTGAAGGAGCTGAACGCCTCCGACTTCCCGACGTCTTTCGCGTCGTTGGGGTTGATCGCCGTGACCCCCATCAACCGCGACGGCGTGTACGAGTCCACCACGACGCCGTCGAAGCTCCAGTACACGCCGCGCGCGTCGGCCATCAGCGCAACCTCCTGCGGCGGGCACGCGATCTGCCGCCACCACGATGCCGTCTCGAAGTGCCTCGTGAAGGTCTGCGTGCCCGTCAGCCGCACCGAACCGATCCGGCGGAACCCGCCGGGGCCCATCCGGACGGCCTCCATCTCGTCGGTCGCCACCTCGGCTCCTGCCTTCCACCCACCCGACATCTCTGCCTCCACCGTGTGCGAGCGCCGCCCCGCGGTTGCGGAGCGGCGCACCGTGCTTTCCCCGCGATCTGCCCCGTGCTTCAGGGCCACACCGGACCGATGCTCGGAACCGAGCTGTCCAGCAGCTGCCCCAAGACGCCGACGAGGTCGCTGCGAGCGGCGCGCACGCTCTCCGTGCCGCGCTCGTCCGCGAGGAGCTGCGCGCGGACGTGCCAGAGCTCGCCCCGCAGGTCCGTCGCCTCCAGCAGCAGGCGGAGCGCACGCGCGACGGCGGCCGTGTCCTCCGCGAGCGGCCCACCGGCGACGAGCGCGGTGGCCCGCACCTCCAGGTACTCCGCCAGAGCCAGGACGTAGCCCTTGAGCGTTGCCGCGCCGTTGGACCCCTCGGCGCGAGCCCAACCCTCAAGACCCTCCGGCAGCCGGGCGAACAGCCACAGGAGCGGACCGTTGGTCGCCACCTTCGCGTGCCAGATCGGCGTGGCGGCCGCGGCGCTCTCGCGCCAGATCACGATCGGCCCGCTCGGCGTCGCCACCGGGACGATGAAGCCGCACGGCTCCGGGTCGCCGATGCACATGCTGAACGTCGCGTAGTCGCACAAGAACGTTGCCCGCGTGGGCAGCGCTCGCCGGTACGTGAAGTCGTCCCCGTCGCTCACCGTCAGGTCGGCGTGAACCCTGTACATGTCGTGCCTCCTCGCTGTCCGCGCCCCGACCGTCGAGGCGCTCCCTCTGCTCTCAGAACGCGAAGCTGGCCCCGGGGATCGGGGCGTCCGCGAGCTCCCGCAGCATCGCGATGTGCGCGTCGTGCGCCGGCCGGGCCTCGGCCGGCACGCACGCGGCGACGGCGTTGCGCCACGACGCGATGTCGCGCAGCGCGAGCCGCAGCTCGCCGCTGCCCGTGACCGGCCGCAGCAGCTCGTTCGCCCACTCGGCGAGCCGTTTGCCCAGCGGCTCCTCGTCGCCGTGCACCCGCACGCACAGGGACAGCAGGTCGGCGTACGCGGAGACGCGCGCTTCCAGCGACCTGTCCTCGTCCGCCACCGTCGCGGCCGCGACGGCCGCCAGCCCCTCGGACGCGTCGGCCTCGGGTTCCGCGGAACCGTCCGGGAGCACGTCCAGCTCGATCCGGACGCCCCCGCATTCGAGGAGCAGCGCCGGCCGCTCACCGGCCACGCGCAGGATCATCACGCGCTCCTCGGTCATGTCCTCGACGAGCGCACCGAGCGCGTCCCGGTCGACGACCACCTGCCAGTCCCGCAGGTGCGCGGCACCGTCCAGCCGAATCTGCACGTCGCCGAAGGTCACCGCACCCGCCGTGCCCTTCACGACGAGACGCCGGGGCGCGCCCGGCAGGCGGCAGTACCGCGATGCCCACACCGGCTCGCGCACCGCGTCCGTCAGCTCGGTGGCGGAGACCAGGCCCAGCAGCTTGCCGGCGCGCCACGTCGCGTCGAACGGCAGCACGTCCGGACCCGGGACGACCCGGCTCTCCTTGTTGACCACCAACACCGCTCCACCACCCCCGGCAGCCGACACCACCGCCCACGCGTCGACGCCGCCGGACGGGTGCTCGTGGGTCGCCTCGCTCACCGCTGCCAGGAGCGCCGCGTGCCGGGCCGCGACCGCCCCCGCTCCGGACATCGAGCCGACCCGCACCTCGGCCCGCACGTACCGACCGCGCGCGGTGACCGCCGCCACGCGGTCGCGAACGTGGAACAGCGCATCACCCGTCTCCTCCTCCGACGCGAGCGGGTCGAGGGCCTTGCCCACGAAACGCAGCGCCCACCACACCTCCTCAAGGCCGCCCTCGATCCTGCCTCGCAACGGTTCCTGCTCCATCTGCCTTCGTCCCTTCAAGATGCGCGCTCGGTGCGGGTGCGCCAAGCGGTCTTCGAGCCGAGCCCCCGGTCGCCGCGGTGGGGCAAGGGCGCGTGCGCCTTTGCCCCACCGCGGCCGCTGGGCTCCATCAGAACGGCGGCTCCGTGGCCAGCGCCACCGCGGTGGTCACCGCCTCCAGCGGAGCGCCATCGAGCCCGATCAACGCGAGCGCCGGGCCGACGCCGGCGCGGCGGTGCGGGCCGCCGGCGCGCTCGGGTCCGCCGCAGCCCTCGCACGGACGCAGCGGCTCCGCCCAGCCGTGGCGCTCGGCCACCCCCCGGATCGCGTCGACGACGCGCTGGCCGTTCAAGCCGTACTCGACGTGCAGTGCGAAGCCGGACTCCCGGTCGCCGGGACCGGTGGGCCCAGTGAACCACAGCTCCGGGTATGCCCTGGTCTCATGCAGTGCCGGGGCCAGCGCCACCCGCACCGCGTCCTTCACCGCCGCCACCTCGCGTGCGTACCCGAGCAGCGGATCGTCCGCCGGGAGCGACGTCCAGGTCGCCACGAACACGCCCGCCTCCTCGGCCGTCGCCGCCAGCACCCCCCGGGGGAGCTCCGCCGTGTCGAACGTCGCCCGCGCCACCGCCCGGTGGCCGTCCGACAGGACGGCGTCCACGCGGAGCAGCTCGACGCGACCGCCGGCCGCCGCCCGGGCCCAGGTGACGCCCGGCTCGCCGAGCTGGGCCCACCCGTCACCGGGCGATGCGACACCGATCCGACCCACCAGCCACTCCGGCAGCCGCAGCACCGCGTGCCCGGTGCGAACCCCGTTCGGGAGCATGCAGCGCTCCTCGAACGGCGCTTCCCTCTGCGCCATTCTGCACTCCGATCTCCTGAGCAGAACCCGCGTCCTGCTTCCTATCTCCCCCGCCCCAGCCCGCGCGGGTGCCTGTCAAGCGCCCTTCCCTTGGGCGCTTGACAGGGGCCCGTGCGGGATGGGACTCCGACGTCGAGCTGGCTCCGAGCCGCCTATCCACGCTCGACGATGGCGCGCAACGTCTCGGCGTGGCTCGCCAGCAGCTCGGCCGCTGCCGGGTCCGCGCCCGCGGCGAACATGTCCGCGTAGCGCGTGCGCACCGCGACGACGCGCACGAGCCGGTGTCGCAGCCGCTCGACGGAAATCCGTAGAACGCCGGGAACGGCCTGCACCGTCAGCTGATCGAAGACCTCACTGGCCAGGGCGTAGTAGACCTGCCGCAGGTCGTCGCGCGTCTCTGGCGCTCCCAGCCGACCGAGCAGGAAGTTGCCGTACGCGAGCGTCGCCGTCGCCAGGTCCGGCTGCTCGGCCCAGCCGTCGCCGAACGGCTCGGTCGCCTCGGCCGTGGCGCTCCAAGCGCGACGGACGACCGTCAGCCCGCCGCTCGGTCCCGCCGAGACGCGCGACGCGACCCGCGCCAGGGCGCGCAGGACGGCGACGTACTCGCCGTACAGCCGGAGGTCCCGGCGCGGGTGGGCGCGCCGCAGCCAGGCGTGCCGCAGGCCGCGCCCCCACGCGAGCCACTGCACCGTCGCAGCCGGATCGGCAAGCGCCGCGGTCGGCCGCGCCGGCCACTCGGGCGCCACTCCCGCGCGCAGCCGCCGCCCGGCGGCCAGGGCCCACTTCGGCCCGCGGAACCGCGGCTCGAACCAGCCGCCCGTGGGGAGCTGCTGGAGCGGGGGCCACGGCGTGTCGTCCGTGCCAGGAGCGGTGACCTGCCCCAGCTCGACCATGAGCTGGGGCAGCTCGTCGCGCTCGTCGCTCGTCCTCGCCTTCCGCAACGCGATGTGATGGTGGTACGCCCCCACCAGACCGTCGAGCGACGCCTTCGCGGGGTCGTCCACCGCCCACTCGACGAACGCCCCGACGTCGCCCATCGCCCCCGCCAGCCACAGCAGCGCGGCCACGCCGCACGCCTCCAGGCGCCAGATGGCCGCGTCGCCCTCGCCGCCCCAGACGACGGACATCCGGAGTGGGCCGTCCGGCGTCATCACGTCGAGCGCGAGCGGCTCGCCCGCCTGCGCCGTGACGGCGCCGAGCCGCGCTCGCATCTCCGCGACCGTCAGCAGTGCGTGCCCGACGGTCAGCGGGACCACTGCGAACTTCTTGTCCGGCGACCAACCCACCGACATGTCTCTTCCGATCCCGATCACCGAGCATCCCCTCTCTTCTCGACCGCCTCCATGGCGGCTCCTTCTCCACCAGCGGGCCGGACCGTGTGCGCGCAAGCTCCGAGCCGCAAGGCGAGGTGCTTGCGCGCACACGGCCCGGTCTGCTTCAGCTCTTTGCTTCGAGAACCCTTGCCTGCGCCAGCGCGTGCAACGTGCGGACGTGGCGGTCGAACGCCTCCAGGTCGGGCAGGCGGTCGACGAGGTCGGCGCGGAATCCCTCGTGCCGCGCGGCGGTCTCGCGCAGGCCGCAGCGGAGGTCGCCTCCCCCGAGCGAGTCGAGCGGCACCACCCTGCCCATCAGCCAGCGGCCCGCCGCCCACCAGCGGACGAGGTCGGGGAGCCCTGGGCTCGGCCAGGCCAGCCCCGCGGGCTCGCGCAGCTCCGCGTCCGCGGCGTTGACGACCTCGTGCGCGATCACCAGGTTGCGCACTTCGAGCGCCATGTGGCTGAGCTGCTGCGCGTTCCCGTGCCGGACGCCCGCCGCACGCGCACGCCCGAACAGCGTGTCGGCGTACGCGCCGGCCCAGTTCGCCAGGAGCCCGTCCCACTCGCTTTCGCGCCTGATGGCCGCCGGCGAGATCCCGGTGCTGCGGAGCATCAGCAGCCGCAGCAGCGCCAGCGTCCCGTCGTCCCGCGCCGCGACCTCGACCTCGACCTCGACCTCGACCGCCTGTGCGCCGCCGTCCGCCCACACGAGCTGCGCGGCTCCCGCCGGCGTCATCAGCGCGACGGAGCGCCCTGCGCCCGGCTCGCCGGAACCGAACAGCTCTGCCAACCGCGTGTGCCCGCACGCGATCGCCCCGCGGACCGCCAGGTCCGCTCCCCTCGGCACGACGCTCATGCCGCAACACCCCGTCGCTCTGCCGGCGAACCGTCGGAGCGCGGGACGACCCGCACCTCCGAGAACACGACCGTCCCGATCAGCTCCGTCACGCCGCCGTCCGTCGGCATGAGGCGAACCCATCGCCCGTCCTTGTCGACCACGTCCACGTGGCCGCTCACGACGTGGTCGAACGTGAATCCCGTCGGCGGCGTGCTCGCCGCGCACCCGGACCGGCGCAATGCCGCGATCAGGTACCTCAGCCACTCCGCGGCCACGCGGAGGCCCACGCTGTCGCCCTCGAACCGCAAGCCGCTGCCATCATCCGTCGCCCTCCAGGCGCACGGCCCCGGCGGCGGCTCGACGACGTTAGCGAGCTGGCTCGGGCCAGGCGGGATGTCACACCGCAGCGCCTCCAGCAGGTCGATCTCCGAGGGACCCAACGGCGGCTCGACACGCAACTCACCGAAGGACCTCAACAACTCACCCGACATCGCTCACTCCTTCTGTCTCCGTCAGGCCGCGGACGCGACTGCGCCCGTGGTCTCCTGCCTGCTCCTGCGCGGCGACAGCGCGCAGCGGACCGCGCTGCCGTCCCCGTCCGCCGTGACGATCGTCCGCGTGGGGCCCGCGGCCGGGTAGAGCACGACCTTGTCCGTCCCGACCGCCTCCACGGCAGCCGCGAACCGCGGGCCGTCGAACCACACCTCCAGCGGGCCGGCGAGCCCCCTGGTCTCCGCGCGCAGCACCGGCGCGCTCACCGCCGCCAACCGCGCGCGCAGCGCCGGGCGCACCGTCACGGTCTCCCGGTCGAACGTCACGATGACGTCGCGTCCCTCGGTCGACCCGAACGCGGCTGCGCACTGCGCAACCTGCGCCAGCAGCCCGCGATCGACGCGCACCCGCGCGGTGCCCGGCGCCGTGACCAGCCCGCGAACGTCGAAGAACGTGCCCTTCAGTTCCCGAGTCCGCAGCGACACATCGCCGCAGGTGAACGACAGCACGACGCCCATCGGCCCCTGCGCCCAGCCGATCGTCACGCGCTCGGCCGCGAACTGCTTCGCCACCGCCGCCAACGTCGCACCGTCGACGAACACCTTCAGCGGCAGCCGGCGTGCGTCTCCCACGCACGTCGCCCGCACCCGCTCGGCCGCGAGCCGGAAGCGGTCGGAACCGGCGAACGTGATCCACCCGTCCGTCAGCTCGACCAGGACGCAGCGAAGGTGCGGCATCGTCGCCACCTTCGTCGTCGTCGCCGCCGCGGCGCGCGTGACCGCGGCCATGAAGTCCGCGCACGCGACGTCGGCGACGACCGGCAGCGGCTCCTCCGGCTCCTGTGCGTCCGCCGGGAGCTGAAGCTCGGAGCCCACGACGGGGACCGTCCAGCCGTTGAGCGTGAGCAACGGTCCGTCCGGCTCCAGACCGAGGGCCACCACGAACGGCCCCCGCTTCTGCGCATGCGTCCCCTTCACCGCGGCCGCGATGGCGCCCTTCAGGAACGGATAGTCAAACAGCAGCCGCAGCTCGTCCGCCGAGCCGCGCGACCGGGCCGCGATCGGGGCCCGCACCGTGATCGTGCTCGTCGCGTTCTCGGCCGAGATGACACACGCCCGCTTCCCCGCCGCGAACAGCACGCCGCGCCCCATGTCGGCGGAGTCGTCGCCCACCGCCGGGGCGACCGCGGCAAGCGCCGCGGTCGCCGTGAGGTACGGCAGCTCGATGGCCGAGCCGCGGCCCTCCTCCAGATCCAACATCCCCGCTCCCTCTCGTCCCTCGAAAGATCAGCTGGCCCGCGGCAGCGCGCGCGCCGTGACCCACTCCGGCGCAACCGGCTGCGGCGCAACCGGCGGCTTCAACCCCAGCCGCTCCCACACGCCCGCCGGGATCGACTCCGTCAGAAAGTCCTTGCAGCCTTCGCACGCCCGCAGGTCGATGCCGGGCCGCGACGCCGCCTTCTCCAATCCGCCGCGCAGACGCCGCGCGCGGACGTGGTTACGTGCCGCGCGCAGCATCGCGTGGAACGCGACCGTGCCGTCGCCCTCCGGCGCGGCCGGCGCGACCCAGGTCGCGAACAGCGACCCCGCCGGGACGCCCGCGGCGACCAGGTCCTCCGTCATGCGAAGCGCGAGGGCGTTCGTCGCCACCGCCGCGCGCACACCGTGGTGCTCGGGTGCAGCGACCCGGCGGACCCACGTGTCCGGCACCGCCCGCTCCTGCAAGGTCGCGGGGTAGCGCCAGAGCGCCCTCCGCCCACCGAGCGTGTCCGGCGCGACCTCGCCCTGTGAGATCCACCAGGTCCCGCCGTCGTCCTGCTCCAGTGCGAGGGCGGCGAACGTCCCGTCCGCCGTCGGCCGCACCCACAGCCCCGTCGCGAGCTGGACGTCGTCGGGCGACGGCGCCCTCCGCCGCGGCCCTTCCACGTTGCACACGACATGCACCAACTCTTCGCCGACGCCGCGCCCGCAGCGCGCCCTGTCCAAAACCGCCTGCATCTCCTGCTCCCTTCGTCGACCGAGCTTCCCGCTCGCCGCTCATCTCCCCCAAGGCCGCACGCGGCGGTGCCTGTCAACGCTCTCTTTGCGTTGACAGGCACCGCGGCGTGTGGCACCCCCTTGCGTCTGCCAGCGGCGTCAGTCGACCGCGGGCGCAGCGGCCGCTTCCGCCACAAGCTCCGCGAGCAACCCTTCGGCCTCGGCCTCCACCGGGTCGCCGGCCGGCCCCGAGTCGTCGTCCTCGTCGCCCGCCGGCTCCTGAGCCGCAGACTCCTCGGCTGCGGGCTCGTCGGTCGCGGACTCCTCGTCCGGCTCTTCCCCGTAGACCAGCAGCCACTCCACCGGCTTGAGCTTGCGCCCGCACTCTTTGAGCACGAGCAGGTAGGCCACCAACTCCGGCTTGCGCGTGCGCCACGACAGCTCGTCGAACATCGCCTCGTGCCCGTACGCCGCCATCAGGACGAGCCGCACCACCGCACGCTTCGCCGAGATCGCCTCCAGGTCCTCGATCAGCGGGTGAACGCTCTCGCCGAGCCACCTCGGCATCTTCATGCCGAGCGCCTTGGCAGCCCCGGCGTGTCCGGTCCTCGCGGCGCTCACCAGCGCCTCGAAGGCCGTCACCTGGACGCGGAGCAGCCACTTCTCCCAGTTCTTGCCGCCGCCGTCCGCCAGGTACTTGGCGAACGTCGTGCCCACCCATGCCAGGCGCTCCCGGTTGGCCGCCTCCATCAGCGGCTTCCACTTCCGCGCCTGCTTCGACGCCGCCTTCTGCTCCGGCGTCTGCTTCCGCGAGGCGGGCTCATGTTCCCACCTGCCCTTGTGCCCGTTGCCCGGCACGTCCGTGCAGACCCACTCGGCCTCGGGCCGAAACTCGCCCTCCCGCTCCTCGTCGTAGAAGTCCTCCAGGAGCTTTGCCAACGGCCACACGAGCGCCGCGTGCCCGGGGCACGCGGCGTGGTCGTCCACCGTCATCTCGCCGCCGCCCGGACCCTTCAGCTGCGCCAGGTCTCGCACCTTCGGCCAGCCCTCGGACTCCTCCACCACCCTGACCTGCTGCTCGCGCAGACCCGCGAGCAACTCGTCACGGGCCGCGGTCCGCTCGGCCTCGATCTCCACTTCCGCCACGACGAGGCCGAAGCGGTCCTTCGCCTTCGCCGCCTTCAGCCGCTCCATCGCCCCCGGCAGGCGTGCCTCCAGGCCGAGCGCGATGGTGAGCTCCTCCAGGTCGAAGCCCCCCTCCAGGGCCGACTGCGCACCGGCGCTGCCCCGCGACGCGATCGCCGCCTGCACCTGCGCCTTCGGCCTGCCGAGGTCGCGGGCGATCTGGGTCACGGACAGATTCTGGTCGAACAGCGTGAACACCGCGCCCGCGTAGTCGGCGCCATCCATCTTGTCGCGGTCGTCGTTCTCCCTGACCTGGCCGTTGACCCGCGCGCGCGTCTGCTTCTGCTCATCGCCCGTCATCGGCGGCCACACAAGCAGCGGCACGGTCTTCAGATCCTGCTTCAACGCGGCAAGCGTCCGGCGCTGCCCGCGCCACACGACCGGCGTGCCCGTCTCCAGGTCGAGGAACGCGTCGAGCGGCGCCTCAACGCCGAACGTCTCGACCGACTTCAGGAACCTCTTCGAGATCTTCGGCTTCAGGCGCACGTTGATCTCGATCCGCAGCCCGGCCGGATCGACCTCCAGGTACTCGCGCCCGCTGGGGTACCGGGTCTGCACCTCCACATCGGCGGTCGCCACGCCGAGCTCGATCGCCTTCAGCACGCGGCGCGCACCGACGTAGACCGTCAGCCCGTGCTCGGGGTCGCGGAAGACCACGATCGGGCCGGTGACGCCGTGCTCGTCGACGCCCGTCACCGGGTCCATGTCCTCCTTCGCCAGCCGCTTGTGGTCGGGCAGGATGCGCAACGACGCCAGCTCGACGCCGCGCAGGATCTCGCGGCCGTAGTCGCTCGGGGCCGGCTCGGGCGTCTCGGGCGTCTCGGCGGCCTTGGGCGTCTCGGCGGCCTTGGGCGCGTCGGCCGTCTCCGGCGCGTCGGCGGTCTGAATCTCCGTCATTCACTTCACCTCTCACTCCGTGGGGGCCATCCGCCCCGCTCACCTTCACCTCAGCCGTCCCGTGCGCGTGTCTGTCAAGCGCCGCCGCCGTCCTTGCGGCGGCGCTTGACAGGCACGTGTGCGGGATGGCAGTCCCTCGGCGCGCTACTTCGGCGCTGGCGTCAGCTCCGCGTACACCCCCGACACCGCCTTCGCCTTGCGCCGCTCGATCTCCGCATCGATCACCTGTGCCGACACGAGGATCTGGACGAGCCGCTCGACCGTCGGGAGCGAAAGCCTGGCCGTCACCGGCAGCACCCGCGTGACCTCGAACAGGCGGACGCCGCTCCCCGTGTGCCACAGCCTCAGCCCGGGCGTGATCTGCCACCAGCAGCCCGGCGCGCCTCCACCCTCCGGCGGAAGCAGCGGCACGTCGACCGTCGTGACCGGCTGCCCGGCCGGCCCTGCCGGCGAGTACACGCCCGCAATCCGCACGAGCGTCCGCAGCAGGTCCCCGATGCCCCACCCGCGCACTTCGAGCGCCCGCAGCTCGAAGTGCAGCAAGTCCGTGTCCCCGCCGCGGAAGCACTTCGTGCGGATGGCACCGTCCTCCACGCTGACCGTCGCCGGGAGCGGCAGGACCGTGCCGTCCACGCCCACCGGCCGCGTCGCACCCACCGGGAACAGCGCGTTCAGCGCCGTGACGTCCCTCATCGTCGATCTCCGTCCTGTCAAGGCCGGCGCGGATCGCATCCGCGCCGGGTCCCGTGTCCTGCTTCCTGTCCCACCAGCCCGGGCGGCGGTGCGGCGCAAGGGCGCTTGCGTCCTTGCGCCGCACCGCCGGCTGGGCTACTTCACGATCGACCAGGGGTCGGTCGAGCTGCGCGCACCGGGCGCCAGCAGCTGGCGACTCTGTGACAGGGCGAGCCCCCTGATGCCGTCATCAAGACCGTCGTAACCGGCGTACATCGCCCGGCACGCGGCGAGCAGCGCCGACATCGTCAGGCGCCCGTCCCGCAGCAGCGGGTTCGCGACCCGCCGCGCCTCGCGCTCCAGCCCCGCCCGCGCCCGCGGCCAGTCGGCCTCCGGCGCCAGCCCGCCCGCCTGCGCGGCAGCGAACTCCGCCCGCCGCAACCGTGCGTCGGCACTCGCCTCCGCCGTGACCGCACCCACCAGCAGACGCCGGTGACCGCCCGCGTCCCACGGAGGCCGCCCGCACTCGGCCAGCAGGAGCCCGGCCGACGCCCGCTGGAGCCACAGCACGACGACGTCGCCGTCGAACGCCCGCAGCGCCTGCTCCAGCCGCATGCCCGAGAACACCCGGCGCAGCCCGCCCGCCGGCCCCTCGTACGCCGCGCTCACATGCGGAGAGTCCGACTCGCTCGCATGACCCTCGCGCCACGGCACCACACGCACCCCCTCCTGCCCTGCGCGCACCTCCACCAGGTCGCGGCTCGCGGGCCCCTCGGCCAACCGGCGCGCCCGCTCGACCGCCCTGAGCAGCATCCTCCGCCCCGGCACGACACAGGCGACGGGCAGCACGTCGAGCGCCCTCCGGCACTGCGCGAGCGGGTAGTCGCGCTGCCCACCCGGCAGCGACGTCAAGGTGACCTCGCCGCAGGTGAACGACGCACCGCCGTGCTCGTTCGCACCGAGCACCACGTCATCGCCGCCCGCCCGCCTGAGCGCCACCGCGAGCGGCCTGCCCTCCATCACCAGGTGCTGCTCCCAGCCCAGCGCGCGCCCCGTGCGCGCCGCCACCCTTCGCACGTCGAGCCGACCGGCGGTGGACCCGAGCACCGTCACGACTCCCGGCCCCACCGCCAGCGACACGCACGACAACACGGACCGCTCCCGCGTCGCCTTCGCCACCTTCGCAGCCGCCGCGACCGCGGCCGCAAGCGTCACGCGCGACGTCTCCGCGACCTCCGCAAGCACCGCCGGAGCCGCGGGGTAGTGCGCCGCCGAGAAGCACGTCAGATCGGCAGTGAAGTCACCGACCACGAGCTTCGCCTCCAGCGGCGCCACCGCCTCAATCCGCACGCGCAGCATGCGCTTCAGCGCGGGCTCGATGGCCCTGACCGCCGCCAGCAGACCTCTCAGGTGGGCCAGGTCGATCAGCAGCGGACCGCCCGTCGCCGCCGCCGTGCCGGCCTGCGCCTGCGCCTGCGCCGCGAACCGAACCTCAGCCGTCGTCACCAGGTCGGTCGCCCTCACGACGAACCCGCCCCCCTTCGGCGCCAGCAGCACGCTGCGCTTCGTTGCGTGGCCTTCCTTCTCGGTCGCCACCGTCGCCGCGATCGCCAGCGCGTCCTCCAGTGCGACAAACCCGCACTCAAACGCGCCGGGTTTCGGCGTGCCTTTGCCCTGTTCCTTCACCACCACGAACTCCTTCACGACTCGTGCAGGTCCACCGCGACACCGCCCGCGCCGCGTCTCCTGCCTCTCCATCCGACACCGCGCGCGGCGGGGCTCGTCAACGCGCCCTCCGTTGACGAGCCCCGCCGCGCGCGGTACTCACATCGCGCTCGCAGCCGCGATCGTCACGACCACGTCCCGCCGCGCGTCGGGCCGGCCGTCGCGCGCCTCGGCGACCAGCGCCCAGTCGGCGTCGCCGCAGCGACGCAGCGCGATCTGCGCGCCCGGGACCGCGTCGATCGCCGCCGCGAGCTGGCCGGCGTCGAACCAGCCGTATGCCGGCGGCTCGCCAGCGGCCTCGCCCGCCGGCGCCGACAGCACCTCCAGCTTCCCCGGCTGCGGCGACGGTCCCAGCCCCAGGCGGGCCGCGCGCTCGCCGCGCCGGAGCATCCCCGCCACGACGTCGGAGACCACCGCCACCAGCGGGTCGCGGTCCGCGACGATCGGCTCGTCGAGCGGTCGCATCAGACGCGGCACGTCGCTGCGCTCCCACCGCCCCTCGAAGCACGCCTCCAGCTCGCCGCGGCGAACCGTCACGAACGGCACCCCGTCCACCGCGGCGACGTCGACCGTCACCCGGCCGGAATCCGGCCCCGCCCAATAGACCAGCGAGCGCAGCCGTGCGCCGTCCACGACCACCCGCCCGCCGCGGCCCTTCGCGTCCGCCGGCGCTGACGCGACGGTCGCACGGCGCCCGTTCGCACCGCCGAACCTGATCACGCCGGCGAGCGCTTCGAACCACACCTCGCCGTCGGCGCTCGCCGACCATGCCGCGTCCAGCACCGCCGCGAACTGCTCCGCCGCCGCGTCCGCGACACGCGCGGCGCGTCGCCCGCCGCCCGCCCTCGCGCTCACGCGCCGCGCCTCCAGCCGCCGCGTCCCACCACAGCCCCCGAGCCTCACCGCACCCTCGTCCCACCAGAGCTGCGCCGGCTCGCGATCCTGTCCGCCGCGCTGCTCGACTGCCCCGCACATCGGCCTGAGCGCGTCCCGCAGCTGCACGAGCGAGGTCCCGAGCACCCCCTCCGCCCGTCCGGCGTCGAGCAGCGCACGCACGCGGATGCCCTCGGCGACGCCGATGAGCGCCATTCGCTCGCCCGCACGGCGGACCTCCACATCGTAGTCGCCACGCTCAGGGCCGTGACGCGCCACCAGGATCGCCGCGATCAGTCCAGCCGCCTCGTCCAGTGCCGTGACATCGCACACAAAGCTGCCGTGGCCCATCCGACCTCCCACCTCGTGCGCGGGGCGGCGCCCCGCGCTTCCATCCCTCCGTCAGCCGAGCAGACGCCGCGTCGCCTCCGACGGAACCATCACCCTCTCCGAGCGATCAGCGCCGCGAGCGCGCGGCGGCGCCTCGGCGCCACCTCGTCCACCGTCGGGGCGAGACCGCTCAGCCACGACTCGTTCGTGCGCAGCGCCCGCAGCAGGTCCCAGGCCTCCTCCGGGCCGGCCAGATCGACGGACCACCCGCCGTCGTCCCCGCGCGGGAGGTCCGTGACGAGCCGCGGCTCCGCGCCCTCCTCCAACCACAGGTGTTCGCTGATGCGCCAGCGCAGCCCGTGCTCGTCTGCCGCCGGAGCCAGCGCCGCGACGTCCACGCACCGCCCGTCGACCGGCAGGTCCGCCGGCACGACGCCCTCCATCCCGGCCAGCACCTCCACGAGCCGGTCGATCGCCGTCTCGGACAGTTCACCGCTGCCGAAGCTCACGCACAGCGAACCGTCCCCGGAGCGGCCGGCGTGATCGACGTACACCGTCACCTGGCCGACGGGACCGAGCCTGCGCGGCACCAGCACGGAGCCGCAGACCTCCCCGGTCAGCATCCACTCGTCCGTCCGCCCCAGGCCCGCGCGGGCCAGCCGCCGGCCCACGCTCCGCACGATCTCCATGAAGCGCCGCCGCGCCTTCGTCCCGATCGCCATCCGAGCTCTCCTCTCATTCGTCCGCCCGCCGTCCGGCGAGCTGGTCCGATCCCCGGGGGGCGGCGGCACGCTGCGCGCCGCCGCCCCGCTCACTGCCGCCTGCCGAGTCAGCCCTCGATGCGCCGCGCGTGCAGACAGACCACGACGCCCCCCGACACCAGCGCCACGAACGCGCCGTCATCGACGAGCCCGAACCGGACCTCGATCGGCGCGTCGCCCAGGTGCCCCACGACCGCGGCCACACGGCCGGCGCCCAGGCAGAACGCCTCGTCGAGCCCCTTCAACCGTTCCGGCTGCGTGACGTCCACCCGCGCGACGACGTCGTGCGCGCTGAAGGCGAACGCCCCGTCCTCGATGTCGACGCCGAGCTCCAGCCGGCCGCCACTGGCCAGCGCGCGCTCCGCGACCGCCAGCAGCTCGCCGGGCGCGACCACGCCGATCACCGGGAACGTCCCGGCGACGCCCTCGACGTCCGACAGCGCCCGCGGCGCGACCCGCTTCTCACGGCCGCCGACCGAGACCGACGCCTCACCGCCGAGCGTCGCGAACGCGAGCTGGTCCGCGTTCGGACCCGAACCGACTTCCTCGACGAGCTCCGCGACCGCCGTCCGCACCGCGTCGAGCGACACGGCCATCGCGCCGGTCGCGAAGCTGGCCGCGACGCCCACCTCCACCACGTCCCGACGGTCGCGCGCCACCAGGCGCATCGCGCCCTGGTGCTCCTCGATCCGCACCGCCTCGCCCTCGACCACGAGCCGCGGCATCGCGTCGGCGACCAGATCGACCGCCGCCACACCCGCCGACACCGTGGTCACGAACGCGCAGTCCTCGTTCCTGTTCATCAGGCTGCTCCTCTCACTCCGACTTCCGTCAACTCCTCCGAGACCGCGCGCGGCGGCTCGTGTCAACGCGTCCTTTGCGTTGACACGAGCCGCCGCGTGTGGGACTCAGCCCAGCGGGTCCGTCGAGAGCCGTGCGCCGTCGGCCAGCAGGCCGAGCGTCTCCGACACGCCGAGCACCCGCACGTTCGCGTCGAGCTGGTCGAAGCCCGCGTACATCACGCGGCAGGCGGCGAGCACCGCGCGCCCCGTGACGCGACCGCCCGCGTCGCGCAGCGGCGCCGCGGCGTCGCGCGCGGCTCCCTCCAGCGCGGCGCGGGCCACCGGCCAGTCCTCCTTCGGGTCGAGCCCGGCCGCGGTCGCCGCGCCGAACTCCGCCCGCTTGAGCCGCCCGTCCGCCTTCACCGCCGCCGTCGTCGCGACGGTGACCAGGTAGCGCGCGCCGCTCGCGTCTGACGCCGGACAGCCCGCCTGCGCGAGCACCAGCCCAGCGCACGGACGCTGGAGCCAGAGGCCGACCCCCGCGTCGCCGAACGCGACCAGCGCCTCCTCCAGCAGCTTGCCGGAGAAGATCCGGCGCACCCCGCCTGCCGGCCCCTCGTACCTGGCGAAGACGAGCGGTGCCTCCACCTCGCGCGAGCGCTCCGCCAGCACGGGCAGGACCCGCACGCCCTCCCGGCCGACGAACAGCTCGACGCAGTCGCCGTCCGTCAGCGTCTCGGCGATCGCGCGGGCGACCTTCACCTCGCCCAACAGCGCCCGGGCCGAGGTCGAGGCCGCCGCGACCGGCAGCACCGCGAGCACCCGCTCCGCCTCCGCGAGCGGGTAGTGCTCGTCGAGCAGCGTCGACGTCAGCCTGACGTTGCCGCACGTGATCGAGACACCGCCGCCCTCCTGCGCGGCGACCGCGACCCGCGCTCCGCGGTTGAGCTTCAGCATCGCCGCGAGCGACTTCCCCTCCACGATCCGGTGCTGCTCGCCCTGGAACCCCTCCGGCGTCTCCGCGGGCAGCGTCCGCGTGACGAGGCGCTCGCTGTCGGTGCCCATGACCCGCAGCAGGCCCGGCGTGACGGTCAGCGACACGCACGACACGACCGCGTTGTCGCGATGCGCCTTCGCGACCCTCGCGGCCGTCTTCGCGGCGGTCGCCAGATCTTCCCGCGCGACGTCCGCCATCTTCACCAGCGCCGCCGGCGACGGCCAGGGGTACCCCTCCGCCTCGAAGCACTCCACGGCTCCGCGGAACGTCCCGACCGTCAGCCGCGCCGTGAGCGGCCCCGTCCCCTCGATGCGCACCCGTAGGCGGCGCCGCTCCGCGATCTTGATGCTGTCGACCCCCGCCTTGAGCACCTGCTTCAGGCTCGCGTAGTCGACCAGCAGCGGGTCGCCGGACGCCGTCGCGTCACCGCGGTTGGAGCCCACCTCCACCCACGTCGCCACGATGTCCGTCGCGCGCATGACGAACGCGTGCAGGCCGTCCTCCGGCTGCGCCAGCAGAACGCTGCGCAGCGGCGGGTGCGACGCCTTCTCGCTGACGATCGTCCCGCCCAGCGCCAGCGCCTCCTCGAACTCCACGAGACCGCACTCGAACGCTCCGCCTGCCGGCGCCGCCTCTTCCGTCACGACCATCTCCTTCACGACCATCTCCTTCACGACTAGCTCGGCTTCCGGATCGGCATGAGCAGGTGCCACAACGCGACCGCGGTGTTGTCGTGCGCCGTGTCCTTCGGCGTGATCACCATCGGGCGGTGCGTTGCCTCCTGCAGGTGCACCGTCACCTCGTCGACGCCCGCCGCACCGAACGAGGTCAACCCCTGGTGGAGGAACGGCCAGTTGAAGTGCGTCACCACGCCCGTGCCGCCAGTGACCTCCGCCTTCACCACCGACTTCGACTCTCCGCCGCCGCCCTTCTCGCCAACCGGTCGCACCGTGATCGACGTCTCGCCGACCTCCAGCGAGACTTCCCGCACGTCCTTCGCGACGCTGCCCATGCGCTTCACCTCAAGCGCCAGCGTGGCCGGGTCCACCGTGACGTGGGCCCACGTCTCCTCCGGCACGAGATGTCGCCACTTCGGAAACGGTGCCGACAGCGTGAGCAGCCGAGCCGTCACGCCGCCGCAGCTGAAGGACAGCGCACCGACTCCGCCGGGGCTCGTCGAGTCCGACGCCCCGCCGATCACGACCCGCTCGCCGTGCAGGTCCGCGAGCACCTGGCCGAGCTTGACCGCGCTCACGAGCGCGCCCACTGCGAGCTGGCCGGGCTCGTCGACCTTGGCACGCACGTGGCTGTTCGCCAGGCGGAAGCGGTCGGTCGCCGTCACGTCGAGCCCCTCGGGACCGGACGCCGAGATGTTCACGCCCGTCAGCATCGGCAGCGTGTCGTCGCGGCCTGCCGCGACCGCGACGCCCGTGACGGCGCCGCGCAGCTCCGCCAGCCCCACCTCTGCGAGGCGCGGCAGCGGACCGCACTCCACCCGCGGGAAGTCCGCCACGTTGGCCGCTCGGAGCGGGACCACGCGACCGACGGTCCGCAGGACCGGTCCCAGCGCCGCCTCCGCCGCCAGCGTCACGTCGGGGAGCTTCTTCTTGGCGGCCGCCGTGCGGGCGCCCTTGGCAAACGCCTCGTGCACGCCCTCCAGGTCCTCGAAGCGGACCAGCAGCGTCCCGTGCGCGCTCTTCGCCGGCACGTCGACCGACGTCCAGACCTCGAAGTCGGTCGCCGTCAGCCGGCACGTGGTCGCGTCGACCGCCGTCACCAGCACGAAGTCCAGCGCCGACTCGTACGAGTACCCGCCGGCCGCAGGCGCCACCTGCGCGATGCCCTCCCCAAGGGCGTGGTAGCCGAACACGAAACGACCCGTGTTCGGCACGGACTCTTCCGTCATCGCTTCCTCCTCCATGGGGCTTCCTGCCCCTCTTGCGAGCCCTGCTGTCTTCGCCGCGCCGTCCGTCAGCCCGCCACCGGCGTGAGGTGCAGCTGCGCCTCGATGTAACCGCCCTCGGGGGCGAGCGCCACGAACGCGCCGTCGTGGACCGTCGTGAACCGCACCTCCAGGTCCCCCTCGCCGAGGCGGGGCGCCAGCCCGACGAGGCGCTCGGCCCCGAGGCTGAACGCGTCGTCGAGCGGCGCCAGCCGGTTCGCGTCCGTGACCTTCACCCGCGCGGGGCTGCTCCCACTGACCGCGCCGAACTCGAAGGTCGAACCCTTGATGCGGACGGTCACGCGACCCGTTCCGTCCTGCGCCTGCGCGCGCTGGGCCACCGCCCGCAGCTCGTCGCCCGACACCGTCCCCACCTTCGGGAACGTGCCGGCGTTGCCGGGCACCGCCGAAACGTCGACCGGCGTCAGCAGCTGCTCGCGCAGGCCGACCGTCAGCGTCGGCTGCCCGGCGAGGGCCATGAACACGAACCCATCCGCGCCCGGGTCCACGGCGGCCGCGTCTGAGAGGTCCGCCAGCGCCACCTGCACCTCGCGCAGCTGAAGCGCCACCTCGTCCCGCTTCCCGAGGTGGATCGACGGCACGCGCACCAGCAGCACGTCCTGCTCGTGCCGCGCCATGACGCGGAGCACGTCCAGGTACTCCTCGAACCGGACCGCACCGCCGTCCGCCAGCAGCTCCGGCATCGCGTCGGCGACCGTCGCCAGCACCGTCTTCAGCGACGCCGTCGGACCACCGATCACACACGCGCTCGCACCGCTCATAGTCCTGGTCCTTCTGCTCCGCCCGCCCATCGGCGAGCTGCTCCCGATCCTGCCTTCGCCCCTGTTGGGCACCTTCCCCACGAGCCCGGCCGACGCGGCAGTGCAAGCGCGCACATCCGACCCGACCGGCGGCCGAACAGGGAACGGCGCGCTTGCACTGCCGTGGCGGCTGGGCTACCGCACGCTGGAAGTCACGGCAGCGCGCTGTAGAGCCCCGGGTGCTCCCGGTGCCACTTGGCCGTCCAGCGCGCGGCCGTGCGCGACCCCTCCACGCAGAACCACCCGCACGAGCACAGCGCCGTCGAGCCGCCGTCGTACAGCGTTGAGCCGCTCTCGTTGCGGAAGTGGCCGCGCGGCACGGTCGTCCGTGTCAGGTGCCGCGCCTCCGGCGCCAGATCCCGCAGCATCGCGTCAGCCACCCTGGCGGCCGACGCGTTCGTCCACCTGGCTTCGAGCGCCAGCCGCAGCGCAGTCGTCTTACTGACGGCGAAGAGTGATCCGCTCGTGATCACGATCTCCGCGCCCGGCACCCTCATGCTCAAGCTGCCGTCCCGCCGCACCGACGGCGTCCGCGAGTCACGCCGCATCCGCATCTGCTCCGCGACGGCGCCAGGCGACAGCGCCGACGTCCCGCCCTCCGCCGGTGCCCGCAGCAGCGCCTCGGCGACCGTGCGCGCGAACCCGTGGTCCAGGCCGTAGCGGCCGGTCGTCCCCACGACCGTCCTCACGTTGCGCGCGTTGAACAGCGCAAAGCGCCATCCGTCTCCAAGCGGACGCATCACCAGCGCGCCCCGTTCGAGCTGGATGCGGAACTTCTCCGCGCCAGCCGCAAAGCGCTCCCGCGCGGCCAGGATGGCCAGGCGCTCGCGCTCGCGCGGCGTCGGCTCGGCCCGGTAACCGCGGGGCCGCACCTCCGCGCGCTCGCACCCCGGGGTTCGAACGCTCGTCTCCATCACGACCCTCACTCGTCCTTCCACGTTCCGGTTCTCTCGCGCGCGCCGGATGACGCGCGCGTCGCACTCACAACCGCCGGCGCAGCCGTGCGGCCGTCCTCCACGCGGCGTGCGTTCACAACCGCGACGAGCTTCTCCCACCAAGCCCGCAGCGCTTCCCTGTCCCACCCCGGACCGGCGGCGGCGCGGGCCGCCCACCCCTGCCTGGAGACCTCCCCGACCTCCATCTCAAGCAATACGGTCACGGACACGTACTGCTTCCGGCAGTCGAAGCAGAGAATCACGTCGACGCCGTCGATCGCGATCTCGTACTCCATCGCGCCGCCACACACGGCGCACGGCGACTCGGGCTCCTTCTCGACCTCCCGGTCCGGCGCGAACCGCGCCCCGCCCTGCCTCCACCCCCACTCCGCGTCCCAGTCGTAGAACCAGACGTTGGCCTCGATGTCCACCGCATACGGGTGCGGGCCGACGCGGTACCAGCACTGCGGGCGCCCGACGGCACCGATGTGCGCGTGCAGCGAGAACGTCACACTCAGGACGGTGCCGGCCTCGAACGGCGAGCCGTCCGGGTGCGTCTTCGGACGCGGCTCCCGCGCCTCCTCGTCCGCCCCCCACGGCAGGAACCCGGCCTCCTGGAACACCGCCGCCTCTGCGGCCACGGCGACCGCGACCTGCGGCTTTCCCTCCGGGAAGTAGAGCCGGTCGACGGCCCCCTGCGCCTCGACGCATGCACGCAGGGTCGTCGCGGCAACCTCGGGAAACACCCACACAACGCCCTTGCTCATGGGCCGAGCCCCTCTCCTCGTCGTCGCGACCCCGTCGACCGCTTCCATCTCCCATCACGCCCGGCCCGGCCGCCGGTCTGTCAACCGCTTTTGGTTGACGGACCGGCGGACGGGCTGGTAGCCGAGCTGGCGCGACCCGTCCATGCAGCGCGCCCAGCCCACTCAGGTCGTCAGTCCGTCGACCCCTCCTTCGCGGCCGCCTCCGCCGCCAACTTCTCGACGAACGCACGGACCAGGTTGTGAACCTCCTCCACGAACCAGACCGGGGTCGCGACCTTGATCTCGTCACCGGTCGGCTTGCGCGCGCTCAGCCCCTCGACCGTGTAGATCCTCACCGGCTCGCCGCCCTTCCGGCAGGGCGTAACGACCGGCCCGCGGCTGTGCCAGCCCTCCGGGTGCCGCCACGAGGCGAGGTAGCGCCGACCGCCCACGTCGAACCACCAGTTCTCACCCTCGGCGCCGGGGCTGTGCTCCAGCTTCGCGACCCCCCGCTTCTTCGCGGGACGCGCCGGCGGCACCTCACCGTCGAGCGACTCGGCAAACGCCTCCGGGAAGCGGCGCCGCGCCTCCTCGCCCGAGATGCGCCCCTTGACCTTGTCGTAGCTCAAGGTCCGGAACGCCGGCGCGTGCCGCGACGCACGGTCGGCGGCAGCCACCGTGCTCACCGCCTCATCGCGGCCCGAGAAGAGGCCCGCCACCGACACCGACTTGGCGCTGACCTTCGCCACCTCGTACCAGCGACCGCTGCCGTCGGTGGCGAAGTCGCCCTGGGCGAAGTCGGCCCTCGTCCACACCTCCGCGCCGGACGCTTCGATGACCCCTTCCCAGTAGCCGATCTCCTCCGTGATCTCGACCACGTCGGCGGCGAGTACGGCCTTCTGGTGCTCGGACGGCCCGACCTGCACCAGCACGCTCTCGCCCTGCCGTCCGAGGCGCGTCACCGGCCGGCCCTTGGCTTCGAGCTCTCGGATCCGCTCCTCCGACAGCCAGTCGACCTTGCCGTCCATCCTCCGACCGATGTCGCGGAGGCGCGTCTCCAGCTTCTTGATCCGCCGGAGCGTGGTCCCCACCGCCTCGCGGCGGTGCTGGAACCGCTCGGCCGCCTGCGCCTTGCTGCGCAGCTCCTTCGCCAGGTCGTACAGCTCCCACGCCTTGCCCTCGCTTGTCCAGACCCGCTCCAGCAGATTGCGGTGCTGGCGCTCCGAGTGGTGCCCGATCTTGATCGGCGACCCGGCCGTCCGGTCGAGCTTCTCCCTGTTGCGCGCGCGGATGCCCTCCGACGTCGCGTCAGCGGCGTCCGCGCGCTCCGCGTACCCCTCGGCCCGGAGCTCCGCACGCTCGTAGCGCTCCGCCTCCAGGTCATCGAACCCGAACGCCGGCGTCGTGTCGTCCCTGAGCACCTCGACGGCGAACCCCGCCGCCTCCAGACCCTCCTTTGCCTGCCTCAGCTTCAAGCTGTGGGAGCGGCTGCGCCGCGAGTGCGGCAGGTACCAGTACGGGTCCCCGAATTCGCCGCCCTTCGGCAGCCACTCCGACCCCCGGAAGTTGAGCGGGGCGATGACCTTGCCGACCCCGTCACCCTTCTCCGACCCGTACACCAGCGTGCCCTGCTGCCTGGTGTGGACGATCATGATCGTGCGCTTCTCCGCGCCGACCGCCTCCGACTCCCGCTCCATCGCTCCTGCCCTTCCGTCTCGCCGCCGGGACCTGCTGCCCCGGTCGGCTCTCTCTCATCGACTGCGATCTGCACCGTCTCGGGCGTGCGCCTGTCAAGCGCCGCCGCCGTCTTTGTGGCGGCGGCGCTTGACAGGCGGGCGAACGAGAGGGTTTGCCCTCCCAGCCGAACCACCTACACCTGGTACGGCGTCACGATCTGCAGCAGCGGGGCATCCGCCCGCAGCTTCTCGCCCGGCGCCAAAAATGCGGTCCCCTGCCCCGCCGGCCGCAGGTGCACCGTCACCCCTCCGGAGAACGGCGCGAGCGCGTCCGCCAGATACCCGGGGTCGAAGACCGTCTGCACCGCCGCCCACGGCGGGTCCTCGATCGTCGCCGCGGCCGACTCCGCCCCGACCATCTCGCGCTGCCCCGCCACGAACCCGCCGACCGTGAAGACCCCGCCCTCGACCCGCAGCGCGACCCGCCGCAGGCTGTCGCCGGCCTCGGCCGCGGCGTCCGCCGCGCGCGTGACCGCCGCTGCCAGCACCGCGGCGTCGGGCACGGTGACCGCCACACCGTCGCCGGTCGGGACCAGGCGCGGCCACGACGCCGGGAAGCGGTGGTCGATCGTGTCTGTCCACACCGTCACGCGGCCGAAGCTGAACGAGACCCCGCGCACGTACCGACCCGCGCCACTCGACGCGTCGGCTCGCGGCGAGCAGCCGATCGCGACCTCGCCGTCGCCCAGCACCGGCGCGAGCTTGCGTAGCAGCGCCCCCGGGACGAGCAGGCCATCCACCGCGCGCGCGATGTCAACCGTGTAGGCGTCCACCTTCCCCGCGCCCAGGCGGTAGCGATCCAGCGCGACGGCACTGAGCGTCTCGTCCCCGACGGTGAAGCACACCGCGGTGAACATCGGGAGGGTGTCGTCGCTGGACGCGGCCGGCACGACCGCCTTCACGAGGTGTGCGAGATCCCCGCACGCCAGTGTTGCGATCGGCGGCGGAGTGCCCTCGAACCGCCTCACCGTGTCCGAGTCCAGGTCCCAGCCCCGCACCTTCCGCCGCCGGGCGTCCCCATCGATCTTCACGCTCGCACCGAACCGCTCGGCGGCCGTGATCGTCACATTCGCGGAGTCCCAGTCGAACCCAGGCTGCTGCTCGGCGCGCGCGAGCGCGGCCCTGAGCCGACCCCAGTCGATCAGCAGCTCGCCCCAGCCCTCGATCAGGTCGATCGACGCCGAGGCGGCCGTCACGTCGTCCGTCGTCTGAGCAGTGCAGAACTGCGCGCCCTCCGGGACGCTGAACAGCACCCCGCCGAGCTCCGGGCGGCTCGGCTCCTCCGCGATGCCGACCGCGACCGCCGTGAGCGCGTCGTCGAGGTCGGCGGCGCGCCACGTCATCGACGCCGCCGGCCGCTCGCTCCGGCCCGCGATCCCCTTGTCCGTCATCTGCATCTCCATCCCTCTCACTCGCCCCGCTGCGCGAGCACCGCCCGCGCCGTCACGATCCCCACGCGCTCCTCGATCGCCGCGCGGTCGAACGCGCCATGCAGACGCTTGCCCCACGCGAGCGCCGACGCGAGCTGGCTCGCTACCAGCTGGACCTCGCCCAGGCTCAGCGCCACGAACCGACCGAACCGGGTGTCGACGATCGCCTCCTCGGCGACCTCCAGGCGGAACTCGGAGCGACCGCGATGCACGACCGACACCCGCCGGCCGACCCACCTCGCCGTGGAGGCGTCGACGAGATCGGCCTCCACCAGTGTCATGTCGCCGTAGTCGCCCCTGCGCTCGCCGGTCACCACGCCCTCGATGCGCGCGAACTGGCCGAGCAGCTGACGGACGTCCCCCTCGATCAGCACCCCCTCGTCCCACTCGAAGTCGAACAGCCGCACCGCGTCACCCTCGCCCGCGGCGATGCCCCAGCCGTCGTCGATCAGGACGTCCGCCGGGAGCGCCTGCGGCGGCCCCGCGATCCACACCTCCCCGGTCGCGCCGGGCTCGAACATCAGCGCACCGCTGGATTCCTTCATCGCAACTCCTCCGCGTCTTCCTTCGTCACACGTGAAACCGCCGTCCTGTCCTGCGCTCGTCCCGCGAGTACAGGACAGGACGGCGGCCAACTGCTCCCGCCTCAGACCCCGACCGGCGTGGCGTGCAGCTGGGCCTCGACCAGGCCGTCATCCGAAACCAGCGCGACGAACGCGCCGTCGTGGACCCACGTGAAGCGGACCCTGATCGGCCCGTCGCCCAGGCGCCGTGCGAGCGCCGCCACGCGGGCCGCGCCGAGGTGGAGCTCCACGATCTCCCCGACGAGCTGGCGCCCCTCCCTGACCTCCACCTCCGCGACCGGCACCTCGCCGACGCCGATCGGGCTGAACAGGATGTCACCGTTCCCGACGTGCACGGTCACTCCGCGCTCGGCGCCGCTCGCGCGCGCATACTCGGCGACCGCCAGCAGCTCGGCGCCCGCCACCGTCCCGACCTCCGGAAACGAGGTGACGACGGTCTCGACCGCCGACAGCGCCACCGGTGTGAGCTCGTGCTCGCTCTCTCCGACCGTCAGCGTCGCCCTGCCGTCGACCGCCGTGAGCACGAACTGGTCCGTCAACTGTCCCGACGCGGGCCCCTCAAGCCCGTGCGTCAGCTCAGCCAGCCCCACCACCATCGCGCCGCGCGCGGAGATCGACGGGAACCGGACCAGCACCACGTCCTGGTCGCAGCGCGCCACGACGCGCAGCGCACACAGGTACTGCTCGGCCCGCACTGCGCCGCCATCGTCGGCAAGCCGCGGCATCGCCTCGGCGACCGTCCCCAGCACCGGCGCCAGCTTCGACACCGGGCCGCCCACCACGCAGTCGTTCCATTCGATCATCGACCTGCTCCGCGTCCGCCCGCCAGCCGGCGAGCTGCTCTCGATCCTCACGTTCACCCTGTTGGGCTCCTCCCCCACGAGCGCAGACGACGCGGCAGTGCAAGCGCGCACCTCCGACCCGACCGGCGGCCGAACAGGGAACGGCGCGCTTGCACTGCCGGGGCGGCTGGGCTACCCGACCGGCGGGGAGCCGCTCACGTCCGGAGGTGGGACCGCAAGGACGATCTCCCCGCCCGGATGGACGCTGACCTCAAGCGTCCTGCGCCCAGGTCACACCGCGACCCTGAAGCTCCAACCTTCCGGCCACTGCGCCGCGTCGAGCGCCGCCGCAAGCGTCCGCGCCTGCCCTTCCGCTTCCACAGCACCCACTCCTCGTCCTCCAGTACGACAACCCACCGCACGAAGCCCGTGTCGTCGCGCAGTGCCCTGCCCTTCGCGCGCAGCCCGACGATCACGCCGCGCGGGTCCAGGAACCGCACGTCGTGCGCGTCCCCATCGATCACGGGCATGCCCCAGAACGTCGCGGGGAGCCGCTTGCGCTTGCGCCGCCCGTCCTTGCGGAGACCGAACACCACCGCGACGTTCCAGCCCAGCGCCAGCGCCTCCGCCGCGAACGCCTCGCTGTCCTCGTGCTCCGACAGCGAGTACGTCAGGTGGTAGTTCGGCGGGAGCTTGCCCGTCCCCCGCTCACCTCTGAGCGAGGGCCGCGACTTCGTGTAGTCGTAGAACTCGATCCCGGGCCACGCCCGCATCACGTTCTCGTGCCACACGCCGCCGACCAGCGCGCGTCTCCGCTCCCACGCCAGGTCCGACATGCCGTTGAGCCGGATCGCCGGACGCAGGCCCAACCGCTCGCACCTGCGCAGGTGTGCGGCGATGTCTCGCTCCAGCATCGCCCAGAACGCGACGCGTTGCCGCATGAAACGGGTGCGCCGGATCCGCGCACGCTGCACCGTGTTCAGTCCCTCCGCGTCCAGCGCGATGCCGCCGTGGCCCGCCGTGTTCAGGCAGGCGCTGAGGCACCCCGGGGTGGCGAACGGACAGACGTTCGCCCCTCCCAGCCGGCCCGGTGCGAGGTGCAGGATCGCCGTCAGGTACCCGTGCTTCCTGCTCTTGTCCGTCTTCGGATTGGTCTCCGTCAGCAGGGACGCGGGCACCGCGTCCAACGACCGAGTCATCGCCTATCTCCCTCCTGTGCGGACCGCGGCCGCGCTGGTTCCTACGCTTCGCCGTCCGCCGCACGCTCGATGCGGAAGTCCATCTGCCGCCAGCCGGGGACGCGATACTGCTGCCCGTTCTCGTCTTCCAGGCGCGTGCGTCCGCGGAACGTCAGGCGGTCGTGGATTTGGCCGTTGCTGAGCTCCACCGCCTTCGGAAACACGATGACGTCTCCCGGCTGCGGCTTCGGCCGCGAAAGGCGCGCGCGGCAGCGTGCGCGCCACGCGAGCGCGTGCTCGTTGCTGGTCTCCGTCAGCAGGTCGAGGATCCGGGCCGGGCATGCATCGCGGTACGGACCTATGTCCTCCCACAACCCCTTCGTGCTGAGCCTGTCGGCCGTCCGCTCAACCAACACCACCAGCCCGTCCACCCTGGTCCCGTCCTCCGACCGCACTGCGGCGTAGACCACACCATCTCTGAGGCTGCTGGCGACGACGCTCCCGAGGCTCTCCGAGCCGTACTCGCTCGCGAGCACGCTCTCCGCGGTGACCCGCCCCTCCAACGGTCGACTGGTCCATCCCATGTGACTGCTCCCTCTCCTCGTGCCGGGCGCAGCGCCCTGCCGCGCCCGTCCCTCGAACAGCGGCCGGGGCGCCATCGCCCCAGCCGCCTGCCGCCGCCCCGCTCAGCCCAGCGGCTTACGCAGCACCAGCACCCCCGTCGGGAACATCGTCCCGGACGCCGCGAATGCGTCCTCCGGCAGACGACGCCAGGTGCCGACCTCCGCGACGAGCTCCCGAACCTCGCGGAACCGCGGGCCGCGACCGTGCTCGAACGTCAGCGGCGCGACGCACGCCACGAGCCCGCCGGCCACCACCAGGCGCCACGCGATCAGGAGGTGCTTCAGCCACAGCGCCGAGTCGCCCGGCACCGCAAACGGCGGGTTCATCGCGACCACGTCGTACCGCGCGTCGACGATTCCGGCCGCGAACGCCTCGAACGTCGAGACGACGACCTCCACCCGCGGATCACCCGCGAACAGCTTCACGCGCGCCGCGTTCGGCTCCACCCCGGTGACGCGCGCCTCGGGGCAACACGCGAGCACTTCCTCGGCGATCGCGCCGCGGCCCATCGACGGTTCGAGGACGTGCAGCGCCCCGCTGCCAGCGTGGAGCCCCAAGTCGTGCGTCACGAGCTGGCGCGCGAGCCACGCCGGCGTCGGGACGAAGCCCTCCCCGACACGCGCGGCGACCGGTCGCGGCCCGCCAGCCGCGAACGACGCAAGCGCAGCCGCCGCGTCCTCCACGAAGCGGTGCACCCCGGTGCCCGACACCCACCGGCCGCCCAGCAACCGCACCATCTCGCGGAACGCCTCGTACACCGGCTGCGCGAGCTGGCGCGGCGCCAGCTTCAGCTCGACGCCGCGCAGCGTCGCCGCTGCGAGCACCTCGCGCAGCTCATCGTCGGTGACGTCGCGCCACGCCCGGGGGCGAAGGGAAGCCGACGACGCGGCGGCCCGCTCCGCGGCCGCCGGCGCGAACAGGTCGAGCTGGAGCTGGGGCCGCGTGCCCGTGGCGCGCGGCACGGGCGTGGGCGCTGCGGCCGGCCCCGGCGCGACTCGTGGCGGCCCCGCCGCCGCGGGGCCCCGCTGCCCCGCCTTCCGGTCGCGCAGCTCCCAGGGCAGGCCTGGGCGGTCAAGCGTCACGACCACCGACGGGGCGTCGGCGCCGAACATCTCGACCAGGTCGTCCACGCGACCGGGGTTCTTCCGCACCAGTTCCGCCACGTGGGCGTCCCGCCAGTACCTCCGATCCCCCATGTCGCCCGGGCCAACCGCCATCAGCCGGCCGCCGCGACCGAGCACCGACTCGCCCAGGAAGACCGCCTCCGCCCAGCGCACGCGCGCCGCCTCCCCGAGGAACGGCGCGTTCATCGCCACCGCGTTGAAGTCCGGTCCCTCATAGGTGTCGAGGAAGTCCTCCAGCGAGGCGGCGACCACCTGCACGTTCGGCAGGCCGACCAGCCGCGCCGCGAGCCCCGGGTCGGGTTCGAGCGCGGTGATGCGCGCCGTCGGGTTGACGTCGACCAGCGCAGGCACGATCGCACCGCTCCCGGCCCACGCCACGAGGACGCGCATGTCCCCCGACCCCTCGGCGACGCTGCTGTAGCCGTTCACCAACGGCCACGCGACGTCGAGCGGCAGCGTCATGCAGCCGGGCGCACCGACCGCGAACGGCGCCGCCGGCGGCAGCGGCCCGCCCTCCAGGAAGTCCGCCAGCAGCGTCCCCGGGTCGTGCGGGAAGACGAGCTCGTGCTCCGTCCGCACCGCGCCGAACTGGCCGACCGCCTCCTCCACCGCGCGCATCAGCGCCCACGGCACGTCGCCCAGACGCATGTCCAGGCCCCCGACCTCGGCCGTTCGCAGCACCGCACGAACGTCGTCGAGGGTGAACTCCTTGAGCATTGCCCCTCCTTCGTCTCACGACCGGCGGGCGGCCACGTCGGCCGCCCGCCTCCTGCCCTTCACCGTTCCTCACATCGCGGCGGCCGCGACGCGCCGCAGCACGCTCGTCGCCTGCATCACGACGGGCCAGCCGCTGCGCTCTCCCCGACCGGCGTACAGCCCCCACTCGCGCGCCGCCTCCTCCGCCCGCGCGGACCACTCGGCCGCCGTGCCGAACCCCGTGCCGTCGAACATATCCGCGACCCTGTGCAGGCCCACGGCGGCGGCCGCCCGACCCACGCGCCAGCCAATGGCATCGACGACGACGTCCACCAGGTCCTCAGGGACCGCCGCGGCCTGGGCCGCGTGGAACCTGCGCGCCCGCTTCTCGGCGTAGCTCAGCGTCCCCATCGCGACCTCCGTCCCATTGGCGCTCGTTGGAAACCAGAGCCGTGCCGCGGCCCGCGCCCCGTGCGCGCGGCCGCGACCGGGCTGGAACGCGTCCTGCGCCGCCTGCAAGCCCTCGCGAGCCAACGCGACCTCGACCCGCAGCACGTCCGCCATGACAGCGGACAGGTAGCCCATCAGGTCCCCGCCCTCCGCGCTCTCCTCAACCGCGGCCCCGGCCCCGACCGAGCTGGCCAACCGCCAGGCGAGCTCCAGCGCCGCAGCCGCGTGGCCTTCGACCGCCAGGTTGAAGATCGGCACGCCGTACGCAGCCGCGATCCGCAGCGCCTGGCCCGTGCCCCCGGTCGCCGCGGTCGTGTGACCCGACGCGCACCCGTCCGGCGTCCAGCACACGACAAAGTCCGCTGGGCTCTCCCCGTCCAGCCCGAGGATCTGGTGGGCGTTGCGGGCGTGCAACTGCTTCACCTTCTGATCCAGCCCCTGCCACCGCGGGTGGGCCTTGGCCGCAACGCCGTACGTCCACTTCTCCGGCGTGCCGAACGTCGTCCCACCGAACGACTCCGCGGCGAACCCCGGCCTCGGAAGGAAGATGTCCGCTTCACGCCCGGCACCACGCGCGAACGCCGTGTCCGCCCCCGGCGCCCCGCCGGACCGCAGCCGGCCGCCCAGCATCGCGAACTCACGCGCGAGCTCCTCCATCATTTCGAGGAACTTCTCCGGCGTCTTCCGCGCGCCAATGCCCGTGTACGTGAAACCCGTCATCGTCTGCTCCTGGGTGATCGATCGCGCTCGGGCCGTCCCGCCGCGCTTCCTATCTCCCCCCGCCCCATCCCGTGCGGCCGTCTGTCAAACGCCCGGGTTTGGCGTTTGACAGACGGCCGTGCGGGATGGGACCTGCCTCGCTGGGCGCCATCCCCACGAGCCCGGACGACCTTCCTAGAACGGCACCAACAACGACATCCGGAGGTGCCGTTCCACCGGCTCCTCCAGTGCGCCCAGGCCGAGCCGACCCAGTGCCCCGCCCCGCACCAGGACGGGGGTCTTGGAGTCACATCCCGCGCACTCCACGAGCTCCGCTCCGAACGTCGCGGCCACCGCCTCCGCCGCCGTTCGGTCCCGGTCCGTCTCGGGACCCGTCAGCAGCAGGTGGGCGCGCAGCTCATCCTCCGCACCCCGCTCCAGGAAGGCGACCACGTCCCGTCCGTCGGCCTCGCGGGCGGCGTCCCTGACCGCGGCTCCCGCCCGCAGCACCCGGCGGGCGTACTGGACGTCCTTGGTCGCAGCTCCCCTGAACGTCGCCGCCTCCGCGCCGTCCACCAGCCAGATCGGCGCGTACGTGAGCGCCAAATGCACGTCCTCCGCGGTGACGCCGCGGTGCAGCAGGGCGATGTCCGAGCCGCACGCCCCCGCCCCGTAGTTCACGATGTCGAACCGACCAGCGCGGGCAGCCATCACCCACGCGCTGCCGAACAGGACCTCCACGCCGCCGTCGTACAAGGGATCAGGCCCCAGGTCCAGTTCGAGCCCCACCATGCCGGCCGGCAGCGCCAGCCACAGGTGGGGAACCAGCTTGCCGCCGAACGCGCAGCCACGACCTTCGTCCACTGTCATCTCCAACCCCGCGGGCCGTCTTGCCCCGCGTCACGACTGCTTCCTCCCTCCACCTCCCCGCCCCGGCCGCGTGCCTGTCAAACGCCCGTCCTTGGCGTTTGACAGGCACGTGGACGGGGTGGTTCCTCCGAGTCGCGCGCGACTACCCGAGGCGCGGGAGGCCCTCGACCGTCCACAGCAGCAGCCGGCCCGCCGGACCGAACAGCGGCAGCACGCCGCCGACGGCGCCGAGCTGGCGCAGCCCGACCGCGATCACCACCAGCACGAGCACCGCGGCCACCATGCACGCCAGTCCCGAGGCGATCCGCTGACGGCGATCGCCGAGCGAACCCAGCGCCGGGAGCAGCGTCATCACGACGACGAACCCGACCACGCCACTCGTCGCGACCGTCGCCTCCGACGCGATCCAAGCCGGGAACGACGCGACCGCCCCGACCAGAAACGACGCCCCCGTGCCCATCGGCGGGCGCGCAACTCTGTGCCATCCGAGCGAGAGCACGACGAGCAGCGCCAGGCCCACCTCCGTGAGCAGAACGCCCAGGGAGCCCGTCACGCGGGCGACCGCCACGAGCGTCGTGCCGAACCAGGCGACCGTCAACAACCACACCGCCGTTCCAACCCAGCTCCCCCGCACCACCACATCCGCCGGCGTCGGCGGCTTGCTGTCCTGCTGATCCATCCGCTGCTCCTGTCTGCGTGTACTGCCTTCTCTCCTCACCAGCGGGCCGGGGCGTGGTCGCGCAAGTTCCGCGGCCCGCCAGGGCCGTGGTGCTTGCGCGACCACGACACGGTCCGCTACGCCGCCTCCCGACGCCGGAGCTCCCCCACCGCCCATGCGGCCGCCCTGGCCAGCACATCGCCGTGACATGCCAACGGCGCGCAGAAGCACCCGAGCCGCTTGCCATGCAGCGCAGCGAGCTGTTCAAGCGTGATGCGCCTCGCACGAATCTCCCTCCACAGCCAGAGGCGATACAGCTCGATCGCGCGCTCCCGGCTGCCGGCCTCCCCGATGGTGAACCGGTTCCCCCAGGGGCCCTCCTCACCCTGCCCCGGACGGCCGATGTACACGTCGTAGGCGTCGCGCCTGATGTGCACGACCTGCGCCAACTGCTCCTCACTCGGCCATCCGGTCTCCGCCATCTGGTTCCCCTCTCCTCATCGCCTCGCTCGCGTCTTGATCCACCATCCCGCACGGCCGTCCTCCGGCCGCCTCTCAATTCATCACCACCGGCCCGGCCGTCTGTCTGTCAACCGCGTTTGGTTGACGGACAGGCGGACGGGCCGGTACCCACGCCGGCGCGTCCATGCGCCCCGACCGCCGCGAGCCCCCGGGCGAACGCCGAGCTTCGCCGCGCCCTGCACGACCACCGTGCCCAGGCCGCCAAGGCCTGGGCTGGGCGCCGCCAGGCGCCCGCCCCCGACCCCGGCTGAGCCGCGCGCCAGCGCGGCGGGCGCGACCATCGCGCCAGCGGGCAGCGTCTTGGGCGCCCCCGGCGCCCGAGACGCCACAGGGCGAGCAGGCGCCGCCAGGCGCCTTCCGTTCCGCGCGCGGCAGCGCGCCGGTTCAGCGCAGCAGGCGCCGAAGGCGCCTTCCTTTGCACCGCCGCCAGGCGGTGCGGGGGAGCGCGAGGGGGCGGAGCCCCCTCGCCGCCCACGACGGCACGCGCGTTTGCACACGCAACGCGCGTCCCGAGTGCCGCCGGTCCGTGGTCCGGTGGCACTCGGGACGCGGATCACATCGCGCAGACGCCCGGCACGCTCGTGATGCCGAACTTGCTCACCGTCGGGTCGTCCAGGGAACACCCGGCAGCGGTCACGACCGCCTCGGCCCCATCCGACGTGATGTGCAGCGTGACCCACTCAGACCCCGGATCGATCTGCCGCAGCGCCCACAGGAACGCGTCGGCGAGGTACAGGAACCGCCGACCCACCAGCGCGGCGTCGGCCTCCTCCCCGAGCGCACTCGGGACCTCGGGCACCCTCCCCGCCCGCGCCACGCTCCCGATCGTGACCATACGCCGCGCTCGCACGTCGACCGCGACCAGGTCAGCCCCCGTCTGCACCAACCTCCGCACCTCGTCCACGAGGAACCTGCGACGCCAGGTGATCCGAGGCGCGTCGCCGGTGTGGCCGCTCCCCACCACATCGCCCTGCACGTCCTCCACCTCGGGCTGTGCCACCTCCACCGACAGCCACCCGCACGAGATGACCATGACTCGCTCCTGCCCGCCGTACGCCATCCCGAGCGTCACCGGGGCGTCAGGCAACACGTACGTCAGCGCGCGGAGCAGCGCCAGCGGAAGCCGCCCGGTCCACTCCGCCGCCCGGCTCGGCCGGACGGCCGCCCCGCCCCGTGCGTGCCGCTGCAAGTCGCTCGCCGCGAACTCGACTGCGCCGTCCGCTACGCACACCGTGACGTCGTCCTCGCTCCCCTCTGGGAAGTTTCGCGTCGGCGCTGAGATCGCCGCGTTCGCGGCGCACGTGAACGCCGGGCCGCTCAACGTCACCGGCTCCTCCGTCACCGGGCGGGCGGGCGCGTCACCCGCCCCCTCTTCGGCCATAATCGACACGGGTCGGCATTCGCCCACAACGCCGAACGTCGCGGCGCTGCCGCCCGTCAGCTCCGCCACATAATCGATCGTGATCGGGTCCAGATCCAGATACGTCCGTTCCACCAAAGGCTGGATGCCGGCGCGCTCCACCATCATGCCGCCGCTCGCCTGTGCGCCAGTCAGCGTCGCACGCGCGATGACCCCGCCCCTGCGGGCCAGGATCTCCCCGCCCTCCTCGGCCGCGCGGAACACGACCACCTGCGCCTCGGGCGCGTCGGCCACCAACACCAGATGATCCAAGGCGTCCAGCGCCCCGGCCACGTCACCAAGGTCCGCCCGAAACGTACTTGCGCCAACGATACCCGTCACCGTGGTTCCTCATCTCACTCAGTCCCGCTTGCCTACACTCTAATTATAACCCCTCCCCCGCTGTTTCTCTCCTCTTGAACGATTCAGCTTGCATAACGTTTAGGTCACGGCCAAACATCGGATGATTGAGCGGGTGGGGCGGCCGGGCTGTGCGGCGCGAGCGCCGCGGAGCGAGGTGCCGAGGCCGCGGGCGGCGTGGAGCGCCCGGTGCGTGCGAGCGAAGCGATGCACTGCGCCGGGCGCTCCACGCCGCCCGCGGCCAATGGCACGAGCGCAGCGGCGCGATGCGCCGCACAGCCCGGCCGACCCGCCCGCTCAGAATGCTTGAAAAGCCCGCCACCACGGGACTTTCGGCCGAAGTGCCACGGCGCGTCCATATAGTCTGGTACTTCGGCGCTCCGACGCCGTGGATTTCGCCGTGGATCGCCTCGGGGCCCGGTCCGGGGCCAGGCAAGGACACCGATCTTGGGGAACCTCGGGACGACCGGCCGCCAACGGCACCCGCCGGCCACGGCGGGTGCCGTTTTCCTGGGCAACGCCCGTCTGGTCTGTCGCGAAGTTCTCAGACCCCGATCACGCCGATCCGCGCACGGCGTTGGCGCGCCCGCACGCCCGCCGTAGCCTCGCCCGCATGGACCTGCGCCGCCTGGAGCTCGACCCGCGCATCGCCCTCGCCGTCGGCCTGCTCGCAGCCGCCGGCCTGCTGCTCCTCATCACGCTCGAAGACAGCATCCGCATGGCCGGACTCGTCGCCGCCGTCGGCGCAATCACAGTCGCGACCCGCGTCCGCTATTCGCCGCTCGCGGCGCTCGCACTGCTCGGGCTGATGGCCGTCGTCGCGCTCACGGGCAACGGCCCAGCCGCGAGCGAGCGTCCCTCCCACAAGCCCGCGACCGCCACCCACGGCGAGCGCTGAGAGAACGCTCGTGCGCTCCAAGGGCGGCGCCTACGCCGAAGCGATCCCGCTCATCGTCCTCAGCGTCTCCGCGCTCGTGACGGTCGCGCTCGTCTGGGCGATCCCCACCGTCGTCGCCTGGCTGCACGCCGGCCGCCAGCCGCCGCTGGACATGATCGACGCGGTCAGTGCGCTCTTCAACGGCCACCTCCTCAGCGACGACCCCGCCCGTGCCTACCCCCGCCCGACCCGGCGCCTGATGCCCGGCGCCGCCGGCTTCTGGAGCGGCACCGGCATGTTCCTGCTGTTGCTCTCAACCGCCCTCTTCGGGATCGTCCGCTTTGTCGACATCCGCGCGAGCCGCCCCTCCGCCGACCAGCGCTGGTGGCACCTCAGAGGCCGCCGCCCGCACGAGTTCGGCCGCTACCGGACGGTCAGAGACCTGCTCGTCGACGGGCCGTCGCCCGACCGCGTGATCGTCGGCGAGATCGCGCGGCCGAAGGCGCTCCTGTCGATTTCCAGACAGGTGAACATGGCGGTGCTCGCCGCCCCGCGGACCGGCAAGAGCTCCGGGCTGGTGATCCCCTCGATCCTCGAGCACGAGGGGCCGGTCATCACCACCTCGGTGCGCACCGACGTCGCTCAGCACACGATCGCCCGCCGCCGCCGCCTCGGGCGCGTGTGGGTGTGGGATCCGTTCGGCGCCGAGAGCGATGCCTGGGACCTGCTCCAGGGCTGCGAGGACTGGGAGCACGCGCTGCTCGTCGCGCGCTGGCTCGGGCGCGCGCGCAAGGTCGGCGACTCGGGCATGAGCGAGTACTTCGACGAGGAGGCGGAGGGCCTCGTCGCGCCCTACCTGCACGCCGCCGCGCTCACCCCCGACATCAACGCGACCGGCGTCTACAGCTGGATCCTCGCGCGCAACGACAGATCGGCCGACGAGATTCTCGCCGACGTCGGCGCCAACGACGCGCGTGCCCGGCTGCAGGCCGTCTACTCCTACACCGAGCGCCAGCGCGACGGCATCATCGGCACCGCCGCCGTGCAGCTCAAGGCGTACGGCCACCCGGCCGCGATGCGCACCGCGCGGCGCGGCGAGGGGCTCACGCCCGGCGACCTGTTCGACGGCCCGAACACGCTCTACATCGTCGCGGGCCGCGAGCACCAGCAGCTGCTGGCGCCGCTCGTGGTGACGATGATCTCCTCGCTGATGCACTGGCTCAGCGAGCACGAGAACCGCACCGGGAGCAGACTCGACCCGCTCGCCCTGCTCGCGCTCGACGAGACCGCCTCGATCGCCCCGCTCGAGACGCTCCCGCAGATGCTCGCGACCTCACTCGGCTCCGGCGCGCGCTTCATGACCGTGTGGCACTCGGTCGCGCAGATCCGCCGCACGTTCGGTGCCGACGCCGCGGCGGAGATCCTCGCGCTGTCACAGGGGAAGGTCTTCATGGGCTCCGTCACCGACCAGTTCACCCGCCAGGAGCTCGTCGACCTGCTCGGGCATCAGCAGCGCGGGCGCCGCGAGACCGGCTACGGGGTCGACGTGCTCACCGCCCAGGCGCTCCAGCGCACGACCGCCGGCGAGGGCCTGCTGGTCGACTCCGACCTGCCGCCGGTCTTCTTCCGTCAGCGCCGCCACTACCTCGACCCCAACCTGCTGCGGCTCAAGGGGTCGTCCGAGGTGCTGACGGGGCGGGCGGCGGGGGACCAAGCGGCCGGCCACGGGGATCCACCAGCAGCGCCTGCTCAGCTCTCGTAGTTCCGGTGCCCGGCCTGTGGCGCTCCGCTCGAGCCGCCGGGTGCCCACTCGTGCGCCGATCGGCTGGGGAGGGGGGTGAGCAGGGGCGGTCGCGCTGCCGCTGTCGGCTCCTCGCGGCACGCGTCGCCCGGCTTTGCGCAACCGCTCGCTCGCTTTGCGCGATTCCTGCGCACCCTCCAGCCCCCAGCCCGGTCCCTCATCGAGCTGTCCTGTTCTGTGCTGGCAGGACCAGCACAAACCAGGACAGTCCACGAGCAACCTCGGACCCGCGCGGCCAACTGCGCAAACCGAACCACCAACGACAACGAAAGCCACCACAAACGGCGACAACACAACCCCTGCTCTCCCCCCTCGATGCCATCGGCCCACGCGACGCACGCCAGCCCCGCAGTGAGCGGAGCGCCACGAGGCCGGAGAAGAGCCCCTACTCCGGCAACTCCAAAAACCGCTCATACCGAAACGTCTCGGTGATCGCCATCAGCGGCCGGCCGTTGCGGAAGATCCGGTAGGTGCGGACGAGCACGCGCGCGTCCGGCGCGACGCCGAGCAGTCTGGCGTGGCCGAGCGCGGGCTCCATGTGCACGTTGAGCACCTCGCGGAAGGTCTCGTACTTGCGCGAGACCATCAGCTTGCCGATCGCCGTCTGGGTCCGTTCGAGCACCTCGCGGATCGAGCCGTCGAGCCGGCCCGGCACCAGCGTCGTGACCGCGAACAGGACCGGGCCGAGCCGCTCGCCGGAGATCAGCACCGCACGCGTCTCGATCGGCTCGTCGTCCGTGCGGTCGAGCACCGCGTTCGGGTGCGGCCAGGAGGTCACGTCGAGCTTGCGGATCGACAGCGTGTCACCGGTGTACGCCTCGATCAGCGTGCTGAGCGTCCCGTCGGCCGCCATCATCGTCCGCTGCAGCGGGCTGAGACGCATCTGCTCCAGCCCCTGGCGAACCTCTTGAACAATCGGAGTGACACTCACCGTCAAAGCATCGATTGCCGCAAGCTTCGCCTCAATCTGGAGTGGTGTTCGTCGTGATCACTCTCGCGCATCGCGCGCTACCAAAAACGAACCCCGCTCTCCCGGGGACACTGCAAATGTGGCACGCAGACGCCTACGATCCACTCTCACTATGACTCCCGGTGACTCGCAGGGCGCCCCCCACGGACTGTACGAACGTGAGCGCGAACTGGCCACGATCGACCGCCTCATCGACGACGCCGCCGCCGGCAACGGCCGCATCGCGCTGATCGAGGGACCCGCCGGAATCGGCAAGAGCCGGCTGCTGCGCGCGGCGCGGCACCGCGCCGCCGAGGGCGGCCGTGTCACCGTGATGCACGCCCGCTGCAGCGAGCTGGAGCGTGACTTCTCCTTCGGCACGGTGCGCCAGCTGTTCGAGTCCGCCGGCGCCGAACAGGCCGTTCCTCACCTCCGCGGCAACGGCAACGGCAACGGCGCCGAGCTCACGACGCCCGACGACGCTCAACAGGCCGAGGGCTCCTTCGCCGCGCTGCACGCGCTCTACTGGGCGACGCTGGAGCTGGGTGAGAGCCAGCCGCTGCTGCTCGCGATCGACGACGTCCAGTGGAGCGACGTGCCGTCGCTGCGCTTCGTCGACTACCTCGCCCACCGCATCGAACGGGCGCCGGTGCTGCTCGTGCTGGCGCTGCGTTCGACCGATCCCGGCACCGACGCCGCGCTGATCGCCGACATCGCGACCGATCCGCTGTGCGAGACGATCCGGCCCGCCCCGCTCGGCGCCACCGCCGTCGCCGCACTCGTGAACGAGCGGCTCGGGACTGCCGACCCCGCCTTCCTCGCCGCCTGCGAGGAGGCCGCCGCGGGCAACCCGCTGCTGCTGCACCACCTGCTGACGGCGCTGGAGGACGAGGGCGTCCGCCCGAGCGCCACGAGCGCCGGCGTCGTCCGCCGCATCGGCTCCCGCGCGATCGCGCGCGTCGTGCTGAGCCGGCTCGCGCGACTCCCCGCCGCGAGCGCCGCGGTCGCCCGCGGGGTCGCGACGCTCGGCGAGAGCAGCTCGATCCCCGCGCTCGCGACACTGACGGGGCTCGACGAGTCGACGGTGGCACACGCGGCCACGGCGCTCACGCGCGCAGAGATCCTGCGCGGCGAGGCGCCGTTCGGGTTCGTCCATGCGCTCGTGCGCGACGCCGTCTACCAGGACGTGGCCGCCGGCGACCGCGAGCTCGCGCACGCGAGAGCCGCCACCCTGCTGCGCGCCGCAGGCGCAAGCGAGGACGAGGTGGCCGCGCAGCTCGTCCACGCGGCACGGCGCGGTGACCCGGAGACCGTCACCCTCCTGCGCGCCGCGGCGCGGCGCGCGTTGCAGCGCGGCGGTCCGGAGAGCGCTGTCGCCTATCTCAGGCGCGCGCTCGAGGAGCCCCCACCGCCGGGCCAGCGCGTGACGGTGCAGATCGAGCTGGGACTCGCCGCCGCGGACTGGAACGCGCCGACGGCAGTCGAGTACCTGCAGCCCGCGTACGAGCAGCTCGAGGACCCGTTCCAGCGCATGCGCGCCACGGCGGCACTCGCCGTCGGACTGATGTTCGTCGGCGGCGCCACGGAGGCGGGACAGATCGCGCGCCGCGCCGCCGACGCGCTCCCCGATGCGCTCGAGGACGAGCGCCAGGGCCTGCAGGCACTCGCCATGATGACCGTGTTCTTCGGAGGCGACCCGACCGCGGCGCTGGAGCTGGCGGACGGGTACACCCGCCTGCCCCCGAACGCGGGCTACGGCGCACGCTATCTCGCCGCGGTCGTGGCGTTCATGTGGGCTGCCGGCGGTCGCCGGCCGCTGGCCGACAGCGAGGCGCTCATCCTCGCCGCGCTCGACGATGGCGCGCTGCGCGAGACGGCGGACGGCTTCGTGTGGTCCGTGGTGATCATGTCGCTGCACCTCTGCGGGAGCGAACGCACGAAGGAGTTCGCCGACCAGGCGCGCAGCGTCGCGTACCGGCGGGGGTCCTCGTTCGCGTACGGCACCATCGAGCAGTGGCGCGGCTGTCACCTGCTGAACAGCGACCTCCCCGAGGCCGGCGACGCGCTGCGCCAGGCGGTGGCGCTGCAGGCCACCTGGGGCACGGACGTGCGGGGCGGCACGTGGGCGCGCGCGTACCTGTGCAGATGCGCGATCGCGGTGGGCGAGCTCGACGGCGCGCGTGAGGCGCTCGGGGCGGAGCCGTACGAACAGGACACGTCGGACGGCAGCACCCTGTGGCGCGCTGCCGCCGGCGAGCTGGCGCTTGCCGAGGAGCGCTGGGACGACGCGCTCGTGCTCGCGCGCCACGTCAAGCAGGCGGCGCCGCACAACGTGAACCCGGACTGGCAGCCCTGGCGGTCCGTGGCGGCACGCGCGCTGGCGGGGCTCAGGCGGCGCGAAGAGGCACTCGCGACGATGCGCGAGGAGCTGGAGATCGCGCGCCGCGTCGCGTCGGAGGCAACCGTCGGCCGCTGCCTGCGCGAGCTCGGCGAGATGGACGAAGAGGACGGCATCGCGCTGCTGCGCGAGGCGGTCGCGACGCTCGAGGACACGTTCGCGCGCTTCGATCTGGCGCGGGCGCTCGTCGCGCTCGGCACGCGGCTCGTCGCGCGCGGCGATCGCGACGAGGCCGTCGCGGCGCTGCTGCGCGGCCGCGACCTCGCGTTCGCGTGCGGCAGTCCGCCGGTCGTCGCCGCCGCCGAGCGGCAACTCGCGTCCGCAGGTGTGGAGGACATGCCGGCGTATGCCGTGCTCACCCCCCAGGAACGCCGCATCGCCGAGCTGGCGGCGACCGGCCGCAGCGATCGCGACATCGCCTTCGAGCTGCTGCTGACGCCCGAGGCGGTCGACCGGCACCTCGCGACGGCCTGCACCAAGCTCGCGCTCTCCAGTCGCGACGAGCTGCGCGCAGCGCTGGCGTAGCCCGCCCGGCGATCACAGCGATCGGCCATCCGCATTGGCGAACGGCCCACGCGCGAGTAAACAGAGGGAGGACGCGACGACACCCGTCGCATTCACCCTCCACATGGCCCCGTCCACGCTCACCGCACCAGACGATCCGACGCTCGCCCTGACGGCCGATCCCGCCGCCCGCGCGCGGCCGGGACTGCTGCGCCTCGCGCGGCAGTGGCTGCCGGCCCGCGACGACGCCGACCTTCAGGCGCTGGTCGACGACGCACTCGCGCAGGCGCTCGACGACACGCCGCCGCACGCGCTGCATGCAACGGTCGCTGCCGCGCTGCGCGACGCCGCGCTCGACCGCCCGACAGACACCACCTTTGCGCACCGCCGAGCGCTGCCCACCCTGGCTGCCCCGCAGGTCGCCCCGCCGCACCACGCTCCGGACCCCGCGCCCATTCACCCCCGCCGCGCCGCCGCCGTGCGCAGCGTCGAGCTCGCGCGTGACGCGGTGGGAAGCCTCGCCGACCGTCTCCCGGCCCTCGACGGCCGCATGCTGCGCCGCGCAGGCGCCGCCGCCGCGGTCGTCGCGGTCGCGGGCCTCGGCGGATCCGCTCTGCTCGGCGGCGGCGACGACGCCAGCCCGTCGGTGGCGACGCCACCGCTGCGCGGCAGCCTCGAACGGGGAGCCGCCGTCGGGGACCCGTCCGAGGTGCTGGCCGCCTCACACCTTGCGAAGGAGCGCGCCAGCCGCGAGCTCGTCCAGCAGCGCGCCGCCGAGCTGCTCCGCGCCGAGCGGCGGGAGCAGGCACACGAGCGCGCGCAGCGACTCGCCCGCCAGCGGGCAGCAGCGCGCGAGCGCCGCAGGGCGGCTGCCCGCCGGGAGCGCCAGCGCAGCAGCGCCTCAACGCCCGCGACCTCCATCGCACCCCCGGCGATCACGCCCACCCCGGTGCCGACGCCGACCCCCACGCCGACGCCCACACCGCCCGCGCCGTCCGGTGCGGGTGGCGGTAGCGGCGGCGGCGGAGGCGGCTGGCAGTTCGAGTTCGCGCCGTGAGCGGGTGCTGCTGCTGCACGCCGAGCGCAAGCCAGATGGGCGGCCGGTGCACCCTTTCGAGGGGTCCGGAAGGCGCGAGAAGCTCTCCGCATGCCGGCCATCGCCCGCTTCTACGGGATCGTGATCGCAATGTTCTTCAACGATCACGCCCCGCACACTTCCACGCCCGCTACGGTCAGTGTCGAGGCCATGTCTTGATCGAGACCGGGAAGCCGCTCGACGGCGACCTGCCGGCCCGCTCCCTCCGACTCATCGAGGAGTGGTGCTCGCACCGGGACGAGCTGCGGGCCAACTGGGAGCACCCCGAGCGACTGGAACCCCTCACGCCAATCGACCCGCTTCCGTGATGAGCCCAGACATCGTCGCCGCCCTCCCGCTCAAACCGCACGTCATCCGCGTGGTCTTCGCCGACGGCCAAGTCCGTGACGCCGACATCGCACCCATGCTCGACGGCCCGGTCTTCCAACCGCTGCGCGACCCAACCGCGTTCGAACAGGTCTTCGTCGACGAGGAGACCCGCACCGTCGCATGGCCCAACGGCGCCGACCTCGACCCCGACGTGCTCTACCAAGCCGCGTCCCCCGCAGCCGCCCACGCCGCACGCGTCAGCATCCCGCAGCACGGCTGAGTGAGCGCAAGTCCCCGCCATGGCGGCGTGAGAGACCTCGGACAAGTGGCATAGGGCTCGCGCCGCCGCCAACCTCCAGCGACGGCGCGAGCTCAGCCAGCGAGAACGACGGGGCGCTTCGAGCGCGCCGGCAGCTTCGGCACCGGCGCAACGCCCGTATCCGGGACGCTGGTGAGCCGGTACGAGCGTCTGACCTCGCGCGCCGTGGCGACGACCGCCGCGTGCAGCGCGGTGAGCGTCGGCAGGTGATGCCGGCCCTCGTGCCAGTAGAGCGCAAGCCGCCGCGAAGGCAGCAGCTCGCCGAGGTCGATCAAGACCGTGAGCGGGTCGTCCTCGTTGACGGCGAGCCGCGGCAGGATCGCCGGGCCGACGCCGGCGCCGACGAGCGCCTGCACGGTCGAGTTGGTGTCCGCACGCATCACGTAGCGCGGCTCGTGGCCGGCGGAGCGCAGATGCGACTCCACCAGCTCGAGCATCGCCCAGTTCTTGTGCGCGACCAACGGCTGCGCGACGAGATCGGCGAGCTCGAGCGTCCGGTTCGCTCTCGCGAGCGGGGACGCCACGGGCACGAGCAGCACGCAGGGGTCGACCAGCACCTCCGCGCACGACACGCCCTCGCCAACGATCGGCAACTCGCCGATCGCAGCGTCCAGCTCGCCGCTCAGGACGCGCGAGACGTGATCGCGGTCCGATGCCGCATCCTCGATCTGGAGCGTCATCGACGGCTCTCTGCGGGCGAGCTTGCGGAGCGTGGGCGGCAGCAGTCGCATCGCGACCGCATGATCCGCACCGATCCGCATCGTCCCCGTGCCCTCGCTCGCGAGCGCACGGAGATCCGCCTCGGCAGCATCCACCTGTCCGAGGATCCGACTGGCATGCTCGAGCAGCAACAGGCCCGCACTCGTGAGGCACACCGGCGGCGCGTGGCCGCGGACACGGTCCACGAGCCGGACGCCGACGAGGGCCTCGAGCTGGGCGATCTGCTGGCTCACCGCCGACTGGACGTAGCCAAGTCGGTCGGCTGCGCCCCGAAAGGAGCGCTCTTCGTGAATTGCCGAGAGTGCCGCGAGATGCCGCAACTCGACTCCGGTCCATCCTTCCATGGCCGCAAGACTGCTCGAACCGGCCTGCCCCCACAAGAGGAGGATTCCTGCAATCGCACCCCCCGATTCGGTGCAACCTGTGCGCCAACCCCTTAAGGGTTGCGCAAAATCCGCTATGACTAGCGCGTGAACGCGCCACCGGTCGCCGGCACGCTCTCCAACGCAGCATCCCCGGAAACGCTCGTCGGGCGGGAGCGTGAGCTGGCGCTGGTCGACGAGCTGCTGGGCGAGCTCGCGGACGGGGGCAGACCGCGGCTCGTCCTGAGCGGCGAGCCGGGCAGCGGCAAGAGCGTGCTGCTCGACGCGCTGCGGTCCCGCGCGCAGGAGCGGGGGGCACGAGTCCTCCACGCCGCGGGCGATGAGCTGTCGCGCGAGACGCCGCTGGGATTCGCCGCCGAGCTGCTGGGGGACGACCTCGCCCAGCTCGATGCCCGCGCACTGGCCACCGCGCTTGAGAAGCAGGCGCCCGTGCACGGGCTCGTCCTGCTGTGCGACGACCTGCAGTGGGCGGACGAGCCGTCGCTCGCGTTGATCGCGCGCCTGCTGAGCCGCCCGCCGCAGGGCACGATGCCGGTCGTGGCGCATCGGACCGGCGGCATGCCGGACCTGATCGCGCGGACCGTCGGCCTCGCGTCCGCCGACGGCGAGATCCGCCACCTCGAGCTCGGTCCGCTCGACGAGCAGGCCGCAGCCCCGCTCCTCGCCGGGCTCCCCGGTCCGCGAGCGCGCCGGGCCTACGAGGCGAGCGGCGGCAATCCCTTCTACCTCTCGCAGCTCGCCGCGGCGGCGCGCGAGGGCCACGAGCTGTGCCCGACGCTGCGGGCCGCGCTCGTCGGCGAGCTGAGCCGTCTGTCCGGGCCGGGGCGCGAGCTCGTATGGGCCGCGGCGCTGCTCGGGCCCACGTTCGACCCGCGGCTGGCAGCCGAGATCGCGGGCCTCGACGCGACGCAGGGCGCCACGGCGCTCGACGAGCTCGAGCGCCGGCAGCTCGTGCAGATGACCGACGTGCCGGAGCGCTGCGCCTTCCGGCGGCCGATCGTCGCCACGGTCGCACAGACGTGGGCCGGCGAGGCCTGGTGCGCGGCCGCCCACGCGCGCGCGGCCGCGTTGCTCGCCGCCCGCGACGCGCCGATCGCCGAGCGCGCCCGCCACGTCGAGCGCTCCGCGCGCCCGGGCGACACCGACGCCGCCCGGCTGCTGCAGGCCGCCGGGATGGAGATCGCCGACCGCGATCCGGCGGCGGCCGCACGCTGGTTCGCCGCCGCCCTGCGACTGATGGGGCGGGAGGTCGAGCCCGCCGAGCGATTGCCGCTGTTGCTCGAACGCGCAAGAGCGCTCACGAACGCGGGGGAGCTGGCCGCCGCGTACGAGCCGCTCACCGCCGCACGTGCCCTGCTGCCACTCGTCGGGCCGGTGCAGCGCGCGCAGACGCTCGCACCCCTCGCGCGCGTGGACGCGCTCCTCGGCCGGCAGACCGAGCCGATCCGCGACTTCGAGGACCCGGAGGCCGACGCGGCCCTGCAGGCCACGACGGCGGCGATGCAGTGGTGCGCCGGCGACTGGACCGCGATGGCCGACACCGCGCGCGCCGCGCGCGACCGGCTCGCGGAGGAGGGCCGTGCCGACCTGCGCTGCAAGGCCGCCGCGCTGCTGAGCATCGCGGAGCGGCAGCTCGGCCACACCTCCGCGGCGCGCAGCGCGCTCGCCGAGGCGGAGTGGATCGCCGACGGCGGCGCCGGCCTCGGCGGCTGCCCCGAGGCGCTCGCCTACCTCGCCGTCGCCTGTGATGCGCTCGAACGCTTCGAGTCGTGCATCGGCTACACCGACGCGCTCGACACGATGGCGCGCGGGTACGGCCAGCAGTACTTCGTCGGCTTCGCGCTGACCGCCCGCGGATCCGCGCTGCTGTCGCTGGGACGTGTGGCCGAGGCCGCGCAGGCGGCGCGCAGCGCGCTCGACGAGACGCCCGACGCATCGAACGCCCTCGGTGCGATGTGGGCGCACGCCCTCGCCTGCCGGATCGCGATCGTGCAGGGCGACGTCGCGACCGCGGCCGAGGAGCGCAAGCTGACGCTCATGGCACACACGCAGGTGTCGACGGCGGCGGATGCGGCGCTTGCGGCAGCGGTCGCCGCCGCGGCACGCATCGCCGCCGGGGAGCTCGACGACGGCATCGCGGACCTCCTGCAGGCCGGCGGCGAGCCCGCGCTCGAGCTGATCCGCCCGACCGACCGCGCGGAGTGGGCGGCGCTGCTGGCGGAGGCCGAGCACGCGCGAGGCGACCTCGTTGCCGCGCGCGCCTGGAGCGAGCGTGCCGCCGAGATGGCGACGGCGGTCGGCTCCGTCTCCGCGCGCGGCCATGCCGAGCGTGCCCGTGCGCTCGTGCTGCTCGCCGAGGGCGACGCGGACCACGCGGCGACCGCGGCCGAGGAGGCCGCCGACAGCTTCGACGCGGTCCGGCGCGAGCTCGACGCCGCCGTCGCGCGTGCTCTCGCGGGCAGCGCACGCGCGAAGGCCGGCGACGTCGACGGCGGCGTCGCACTGCTGCGTGGGGCCCACGACGCGCTCGCGGCCGCCGGTGCCGAGCGCGACCGCGAGCGCGTCGCCGGCCGGCTGCGCCGCCTCGGCCGCCGCGTGCGCGGGAGCGCGAAGAGCGCGCCGCGCCCGTCGCACGGCCCGGGCGCGCTGAGCCCGCGCGAGCGCGAGATCGCCGAGCTCGTCGGCCGCGGAGCGACCAACCGCCAGATCGCCGACCACTTCGTCATCAGCGAGAAGACGGTCGAGAGTCACCTCACGCGGATCTTCGTCAAGCTCGGCGTGAACACACGGACCGCCGCCGCGCACGTGCTGCAGCAGGACGCCGCGCGCGGCACCAGCGGCCTTCACGACTGACGATCAACGCGGCCACGAGGCCGCATTGCCGCGCGCGCGAGCGCAGGTAGCGTCGGGTCGATGATCTTCACGCCTCCGAGCCGCCGGCCGCGCGGAGGCCGGCCCGGCATCCGCTCCGCTACCACCGCGCCCCGCCGCTCCACGCAACTCACCGCCGTACTCGCCGCACTCGCCGGTCTGCTCACCGCGCTCGCGCTCGCCGCACCACCGGCTGCGCACGCTGCCGACCAGTCTCCCTGCGGCAAGGCCGACACACAGGACTTCACGCAGGAGCCGGTCCAGTCGTGCCCCGTCTCGAACCTGCCGGCCGAGGGCGTGCCCGTCTACACGCAGCCCGTCCCGAACCCCTCCGGCGCAACGCCGCCGGCCCCCGCCAGCTGGATCCCGACCTCGGACGGGAAGGCGTGGTTCGTCTGCGATCGGGAGTTCCCCGACGCCGCCTTCTACCACCCGCAAGGGTGGCGGAACGTGTGGTGGGCCTACACGCGCACGCCCGACGGCACGTGGGGATGGACGCCGGAGGTGTACTTCAACGGCGGCGACAACGACGAGCCCGACGCCGGCCTGCGCACCTGCCCGAACGGCGTCCCGCTGCCCGGCCCGCCCCTGCCCCCGCCGCCGCCGGACCCATGCGCGGCGCTGCCCGCCGCGGCGGACGTGCACCTGCGGGCAACGGTCGGACGTGCACGGCACGTGACGGCTCGCTGGAGACGCAGCGTGACGGTGCGCGGCACGATGACGGACGGGGCTGGCGCACCGGTCGCCGGTGCACCGGTGTGCGTGCTCGCGGCCAGCACCGCCAGCGGCGGCGAGCGTCAGATCGCCACGCTCACGACCGGCACGGACGGGCGCTTTGAGCTGAAGCTGGACGCGACCACCTCGCGCCGCCTGCGCTTCACGCACCGCGCCGGCGACACGGCCGCCTCCGCGCGCGTCGCGATCGACGTGCCGACGCCGCTGACGCTCGGTGCCGATCGCCGCACGCTGAGCGGCGGCGAGCGGGTCGTCCTGCGGGGGCGGCTGAAGGGCGCCGCACGCCGGGCCGGGCTGCTCGTCGAGCTGCAGGCGCGGCGCGGCAACCACTACCAGACGTTCGCCACGACGCGGACCTCGCGCGGCGGCCAGTTCAGCTACGCCTACCGCTTCAGCTCCGGCGCCGGTCCCTTCACCTACGCACTGCGCGCCCGCGCGTCGCGGCAGCCCGGGCTGCCGTTCGCAACGGGCGCCTCGCGCGCGGTGAAGGTGCGCGTGCGGTGAAGGTGAAGCTGCGCGTGCGCGGCTGAGCTCCACCGCGCACGCGCAACCGCTCATCGGAACAGCTTGGCGTGGCGCTCCAGCACCGCATACGCGGCGCGCGGGGCGCCCGCCAGGTCAAGCACGCCGGAGTCCCAGCGGTTCGTCGGATCCGCGCCGAACCAGTGGTAGACGTAGATGCGCTCGACGTCGCGACGGTAGCGCTGCGCCGCGCTGAAGACCGCCTCCATCGCGCGCGCCTGGCGGGCGGCGTCGGGGCGGAACGACTGGCGCGCGTTCTGCGGCTGGAAGCGGTACACGCCGCCCGTCTCGGTCAGCCAGATCTTGCCGGGCAGGATCTTCACGAGTCTGCCGAGCATGCTGCGCTTGGCCGAGACGAAGCGGTTCGTGTCGCTGTAGTTGTGAACGCCCCACAGCTGCGGGGCGCGAATGCCGCGCTTGTGGAACTGCTTCAGCAGCGCCTTCGCGTAGCCCTTCGCGTTCGGCAGATCCTGGATGTCGGCGCCGAGGACGGTGCAGCCACGGCAGGCTCTGCGCACCGCGTCGTAGTAGGCGACGACCGCCTCGGGGTGATGGAACGTCGGCTGCGTGAGGCTGTTGACCTCGTTCCACGGCTGAATGATGCTCACGTACGGATAGCGCTTGTGGAAGGCCTTGAACGCCTTCTTGTACTTGGCTGCGCTCACGGGTCTGCAGCCGCGGGCGCGGCCGAGGTTCGGGCATCTCACGCCGACCGGCGGGTTGAATGCGACGACGATCTCCTTGCCGGCGGCGTATGCCGCGCCCATCCACGCGTCGACGTTCGCACGCTGGCGCGAGTCGAGCACGGCGTCGTAGGGGGCGATGTAGCGGACGCGCTGCGGATCGAGCCGCTGGAACAGCTCGTTGCCGAACAGCGCCGGGTTCTGATCGCCGACGCCGACGACGAGCGCCTGGCTCTGTGACGACACGACAGTGAGCGACACGGCGGCGAGCAGCACGCTCGCGAGACCGGCCGCGACGATGCGGGGAAGCTTCACGGAGTTCCTTCCTTGCAGTCGGGGTCACCGCGCGCCCGACGGGCGCGACGGCGAAGAGGCGCCCGACGTTAATTCAGTCCCGACGCCGCGCAAGCCGCAGTCAGAACTGCACTTATCGCGGTCGCCGATCGCCGCCGTTCAACTCGGGCTCTCAATCCAGCGTCGCTGATCACGGTCAGCAGTAACAGGCGTTGCACGACGGCGAGGCCGGCCTAGTGTGCGTGACCTCGGTTGGCACCGCCCCGGTCCCGGCCCTCACATCTACCTACGGAGTGAAGATGAACCATCGGTCCGTCGCCGTCGTGCTCGGTGCGATCGCCCTCCTGTGCTCGGCTGCGGTCGGGACTGCGAGCGCGAAGCTGCCCACGCCGAGCTCCACGCGCATCGTTCCCAACGTCAGCCTCGGCGGCGTCGCGCTCGGCACCACATGGGTGTCGCGCCCGGCGGGCTGGGGCGCCCCGACCGACTGCAACCGCAACGTCGCCTGCGTGTGGACCGCGCGCTCCGACGCCCTGCCGAAGGGGAACGCGAGAGGGATCACCGGCCCGTTCGTCCTCAGCGCCTCGCAGAACGGCAAGGTCGCCTTCCTCGCCATCGGCGTCGGCGAGAAGTCGCCCGACCCGCGCGCGCTGCGGAAGTGGCAGACGGCCAAGGGCGTCGGCTTCGGCGACACCGTCAGCACGCTGCGCCGCGCATACCCCAGCGCGAGCAAGGGCAGAGTGCGCGGCCAGTACGTCCTGTGGGGCGCCGGCCGCAGAACGCGCACGAACTTCCGTTTCACCAACGGGAAGCTGGCCAACGTGGAGCTGTTCTCCTGCTCGACAGGGAACTGCACCGTCAACTGACCGCCGGCCCGCCGCCTGCCTCCGGGGCTCACGCCAGCTGCCCGGCGTGAGCTCTCCCGGCGGCGACCCGGACGCGTCGGCACCTCTCCGGTCTCGAGTGGGAGCTCGAGACCGGAGAGGCTGGCCTGCTCAGCTCACGCGCGCGTGCCGACGGCAACCAGGTACTCCTGCTCGAAGTACGCGTCATCGGCGCTGCCGCGATTCCACTCGTCGCAGAAGCGGTCGAGCGCCTCGTCGAGCTGCGTCTCGCGACCGTCTCTGGACGCGTTTGCGCGCGCGGCGATCGTCGGGCCGTAGCGATCCTTGAAGTGCGTGCCGTACTCGTGCGGGTGACCGAAGGCGGTGACCGGCAGGGTCTCGCGCGCGAGCGTCCGCCACTCGACGCGGTCGCCGAACAGCTCGCGCACGTGGTCCTCCCCGCCCCACAGCGGTGGCGGCTGGGCGCCGGGCGGAGGCGGCGGAGCGAACGGCCCCATCGTTCTGAACAGCGCGCCGATCATGCCCTCCGGCGTCCAGTTGAGCATCCCGATCGTCCCGCCGGGGCGGCAGACGCGCACCAGCTCGTCGGCGACGTCCTGATGATGGGGGGCGAACATCGCGCCGATCGACGACATGACGACGTCGAAGGAACCGTCCTCGAACGGCAGGCGCTCCGCGTCCGCGGTGACCCACTCGAGCTCAAGCCCCTGCGCCTCCGCGCGTCTGCGGCCGGCGTCGAGCAGCTCGGGCGTGAGGTCGCTCGCCGTCACGCGCGCGCCGAGCGCGGCCGCCGGCAGCGACGCGTTGCCGGTGCCCGCGGCGACGTCGAGCACCGTCATGCCGGAGCCGACGCCGCACGCCTCAACGAGCCGCGGCCCGAGCGGCAGCAGGAACGTCTCGACCATCGACGGGTAGTCGCCCGACGCCCACATCGCGCGATGGCGCGCCTTGAGGTCGGAACCCGGTGCAGCGGATGACATCGCAGCCTCCTCGCGTCGGATGAGAGGCTCGACGCTAACGGCGTGCCGGTGTGATGTCCAGGAAAGTGGAGATCGCCGGTTGAGATCATCGCGCGCAGATCGCGATCGCGATGTTGAACATCTCGATCAGCGAGGCTCAACATCCTGGCCGAGGCGCTTGCGCAGGTAGACGACCGACCACTCGTCGGCGGGTCGGCGGTCGTACTCCACGTAGCCGATGCGCTCATACAGCGCGATGTTCTCCGTCATCGTCTCGTGCGTGAAGAGGTAGATCGCGTCGAAGCCGGCGCGACGCGCGGCAGCCTCCGCCTCCAGCAGCAGCGCCCGGCCCACGCCCTGCCCCTGGCGTGCCGGGTCGACCGCGAGGTTGTCCAGCAGGAAGCCCTCCTCGGTTACCGCGAGCACCGCCATGCCGACGACACGCCCCTCCTCCTCCGCGAGGACGACATCGCGCTCGCGCACGACCGTCAGGTAGTCGTCCACCATCGGGCGCGGCTCACGTCCCATCCGTGGGACATAGACGCTGTACGCCGCCCGCACCAGCTCGGACAGGCGCGGTACGTCCACCTCGGTCGCCGCTCGCAGCCGCATGATGCTCATCCTGCCAGGCCCGCCAGGGGGCGGGTGCTCGGTGCCGGTGGCCATCGTCGAGCGCATGGCGATCGACGCTTGCCAGTACCTCCCGCGGGGTAGGCAACCGCACGACGCACCAACTTCTCAATCAAGGAGCAGGCATGGCCGGAGACCGAACAGGTGGCAGCATCGGCGGGATCGGCCTCGGCGGCATCCTCGTCATCGCCGGCATCGTGCTCATGATCGTCTGGTCCTTCTGGATCGGGCTCATCATCGCCCTCGTCGGCCTCATCGCGTTCGGCGGCTTCGCGAAGGGCAAGTGGTACTGAGCACGCCCACGGGCTGAGCCGCGCTTATCTCTGGACGGTGAGCGCTCCGATGGTCGCCGCGAGAAGGCCGTGCCACCCGTTCAAGGGCGGCGCGGCCTTTTCTCCGCGATGCCCGCAGTTCGGCCGCATGTACACGCACGGCGGCTGCGGACGCCCATGCGGTTCTCCAGCGAGTCTGACCATGGGACCGATCGTCATGTGCCGCGGCGTCTGGCCAAGGATTGACCCAACGGCGCGGAGACGGACCTCGACGAACCGGCGGATGTCCGATGGGCGCGGGTGGTTTCGAACCACCGACCTCTCGCGTGTGAAGCGAGCGCTCTCCCACTGAGCTACGCGCCCTGAGCGACGGAAGTCTACGCGGTTCGCTCGTGAGGTCGCCTGCGGAGCATGGCGACGGCGACGCCCGCGCACAGGAGCAGCCCGAGCAGGCTCACAAGCGCGCCCGCGCGCAGCCCCGGTACCCGGTACCTCCACTCCACCTGATGTGTGCCGGCGGACACCGCGACCCCGCGCATCACGTCGTTCACGCGTACCGGCTTGGCATCGCGACCGTCGACCTGCACGCTCCAACCCGGGGCCCAGGCGTCGTTCAACACCACCAGCCCTGGCCGACTGAGCTCGGCGCGGATCCCGATCGAGGCGTTGGACCCGTCGGACACCGACACCCGACCGGATGAGCTCGCGACCGAACCCGAACCCGAGCCCGCACCCAAGCCACCCAACGCACCCATTGCCCCGGTCCCCTCCGCACCCCGCTCCACCACGGCCTCACGCCGCGGGTCGAACCCCTCTTCGACCACCGCCGCCCGCGCCGCGGCCTCGCCGGCCACCACGCGCACGTGCGGCGCCACCAGCGCACGCGGCGCCGCGCGTGCGTTCGCGAACACGCGCGCGTCGATCCCGTCGTAGGCCACGCGCAGCCCGGGCAGCGAGCCGCCGGGCTCCGCGCCGTTGGCGTCGACGAGCTCCGACCCCGGGTCCGCCACGATGTAGCGCGCCCCCAGCACGCTCGCCACCTGCAGCGCGGCCGGGGTGAGCGATTCCATCCTGAACGACACCCATGCGATCTGTTCGGGTTCCGCCACCCTCCACAGCCGCAGGTAGCGCTTCGAGGGCTGCGGCGGGTCGTATCCGCGGATGTCGCGCAGCCCGTAGACCAGCATCCAGTCATTCCGCGCCGTTTCGGCGAGCCCGACTATCCGGCCGTCGTCGCGGTGCTGCTGCAGGAAGCGGATCGCGTCGCTGCGCGGCGGGATCGACTTCGACGCCGGCGCCATCGGCTGGTAGCCCACCGCGAAGTGGAGCATGTCGGCCGCCGCCAGCAACACGACGCCCGCCGCGATCCAGGTGCGCCGCTCCGGCCAGCGCCGCGCCGCCAGGATCGCCACGGCCACGCCGACCGCGAACAGCAGGTACCAGACGACGCTCGTGAGCGCCACGACCGCGTCCGAGACGGCGTCCCTCCCGGTCGCGAAGTGCCTGACCGTGTCGCCGATCGCCCTACCCCCCGGGCCTGCGCCGATCAACGCCACCACACCCAGCAGCAGCGCGCCCACGACGATGCCCAGACGACGCCGGCGATCCCCCGCCGGCTGCTCCAGCAGCGCCTGCAGCCCGAACGCCGCCAGCACCGACATCGCCATCGCCCACACGAAGTGCAGCCGCTGGTTCTGCACCTGGTTGAACAGCGGCAGGTGCGTGACGAGTTGGAACAGCCCCGGCAGGTGCAGCGGGATCGCCAGGCCGAGCGCTCCGAGCGCGAGGAACGGGCCCTTGCGCCGCCAGCGTCCTCCCCCGACGATGCCGACCAGCGCGAACAGCAGCCCGACCGCGCCCGCGTAGAACGTGCGCTCGTTGTAGTTGACGGGAATTCTCAGGCCCTGCGCGAGCTCGGTGATCGGGCCCTTCGATTCGAAGCCGCTCGGCCGTCCCCACCAGTCCGGGAACAGGACGGTGCGAATCGTCGTGAGCGGCATCTTCGTGCCGGGCAGAGTGCCGCGCCCATGGCTGCGCGCGGCCGTGCCGACCGTCCCCTGGCTGGACAACGCCTCCGGCAGCAGCATCGCGCCCATCAGCATGCTGCCGAGCACGAGGCCGCCGATCGCGAAGCCGAGCGGCCGCAGCCGCTCGCCGAGCTCCGTCTCGCGTGGCAGGAACGCCGCCCGCAGCAGCGCGTACATCCCCGCCGCGGCGATCAGGTGCACCTGCATGCCGGGGTGCCCGCCGCCCAGCCCGATCGCGGTCGCCGCCGCCAGTCCCAGCAGCGGACCGAGCCGCCCGCCGCGGTAGATGCGCTCGATCAGCCACAGCATCCACGGCAGCAGCGCGGCAACCGCCGGCAGCGTCTCGTGTGTCAGCCACACGATGTTGATTGCGCTGAAGCTGAAGCACAGCCCGGCCAGCAAGGCCGGCAGGAAGCCAAGTCTGAGCTCGCGCACCAGCAGGTAGCTGCCGAACGCCGCCGCCCACAGCTTCAGCGCCGCGCCGAGCCCGATCCCGTAGTTGAGCGGCAGGATCCACAGCGGCAGGCTGAACAGCGAGAACAGGCCCGTCTGCGGGTTCGACCACAACGGGATCCCACTGAAGATGAACGGATTCCACGATGGGAACGTCCCTTCGTGAAGCATCTGCCGTACGAGATGGCGCCATGGATAGTCGGCCGTGGACACGTCCGACAGGAGCGCGTTGAGGTAGGTGCCGACGTCGTCCGGGATGAACGGCAGGAACGGCGTTGTGCCGTACAGGAACGAGGTCGGCGACAAAAGCTCGCCTTGCACCAGCGCAGGCCACAGGTACACGAGCACAAACAGCCCGAACAGCAGCGCCGCCGACAGGCTCGGGTGCGCGACGAGATACCGCACCGGTGCGCTCGAGCGCAATCGCTGCGCGAGCGCACCACCATGGGCGCCGCGACTTCCCCCAGGTGCCTGCCGCCCCCTCGGCCGCGCCGGCCGCGTCGCTTGGCTCCCCCGGGCCATGCGGGCGATACTCGCATACCCCGACGACTCGATGTGCGCTTAGAACCTGTTTCAAGATGAGGGCGGGTCGGATGGCGCCGGATCGTGGATGCCGGGCGCCGCACGCGATGTGAAGGTGCAGCAATGCTGCGTCGAACAGCGCGGGTGGCGAACCGGCGCCGCGAGACGGTGCCAGCCGGCCGACGTCATCGCAGAAACAGGTTCTTAACCATCGCTGAATCGATTCCGTTTTCCGCACAACGCTCTTCGGATTGACGAAGATCGATCGTCGGATTGTGAATATCGCCGATCAACAGCCACGCTGGTTGACACCGCGCCATATAATTGTGGGGATCGTCCGCATCCGAAGCTTCGTGGGGGAGCGGCGGACGAGCCGCAGCACGGTCTGTTAGGCGACGCGGAGCGGCGCCCGACGGCCGCTGCCCAACCACGGCCCCGGGGGACCGCACCACACCATGCGCTCAGCGTTTGCCAAGACCTTGCTCGACCTCGCCGAGACCGACGAGCGGATCGTCCTGCTGACCGGCGATCTCGGCTTCGCCGTGCTCGAGCCGTTCGCGCAGCGGCATCCCGACCGCTTCTGGAACGCCGGCGTCGCCGAGCAGAACATGGTCGGCGTCGCGACCGGCCTCGCCGAGGCCGGCTACACCCCGTACGTCTACTCGATCGCCACGTTCGCCTCGATGCGCGGATACGAGTTCGTGCGCAACGGGCCGATCCTGCACGAGTTGCCGGTGCGCGTCGTCGGCATCGGCGGCGGGATGGACTACGGCCACAACGGCGTCACGCACTACGCGCTCGAGGACGCGGGGATCATGCGGGTCCAGCCCGGCATCTCCGTCGTGGCCCCGGCCGACCCGGAGCAGACGCGCGCGGCGCTGCCATCGATCCAGGAGCTCCCCGGCCCCGTCTACCTGCGTCTCGGCAAGGAGTCGCAGCCAGTCCCCGGCCTCGACGGGCGCTTTGCGCTCGGGCGCGCGGAGCGCATCGGCGAGGGCACTGACATGGCGTTCGTCGCGCTCGGCGGCATGGCGGCGACCGCGGTCGAGGCGGCCGAGCTGCTCGCCGCCGACGGCGTCGACGCCTCGGTGCTGGTCGTCTCGAGCCTCAACCCGGCACCGACCGAGGATCTCGCCGAGGCACTCGCCGAGGTCCCGCTCGCGCTGAGCGCCGAGGCTCACTACGTCAACGGCGCGCTCGGCTCGCTCGTCGCCGAGACGATCGCCGAGCACGCGCTGCCCTGCCGCCTCGTGCGCGCCGGCCTGCGCGCGACGCCGATCGGTGCCACCGGGAGCCGCCCGCATCTGTACGAGCGTCATGGCCTTGCACCCGCTCAGCTCGCTGCAAGCGCTCTGCGCGTGCTGGACGGCGGGCCCGGAGCAGCTGGCGCGACCACACCCGTAACGACCGGAGCCATCAACACGCCATGAGCGCACTCGACCGCACACCCGACAGCCCGTTCGCCTCGCTGATCCTGCCGATCCACAACCAGGCCGATCACATAGGGAAGGTCGTAAGCGGCTTCCTCGCCGACTTCGCGAAGCTCCCGCGCTCCTGCGAGCTGGTGCTCGTGCCGAACGGCTGCCACGACGCCTCCCCGGAGATCTGTGCCGAGCTCGCCGCGCAGCATCCGAACAACGTCCAGCTCGTCGGTCCGTTGAAGCGCGGCGGCTGGGGCAGAGCGATCAACGCCGGCCTCGAGGCCGCTCGTGGCGAGGTGCTCGGCTACACGAACTCGGCGCGGACGACACCGGAGACGGCGACGCTGATGCTCGCCTACGCGATGGCCTATCCAGACGCCGCGCTGAAGGCCCAGCGGCGTATCCGCGAGAGCGCCCTGCGGCGGGCCGGATCGGTGCTCTACAACTTCGAGTGCCGCCGCCTGTTCGATCTCGCCACGTGGGACATCGACGGCACGCCGAAGTTCTTCCCGCGTCGCTACCACCACCTGATGCAGATCAGCAGCGAGGCCGAGCTGTACGACCTCGAGTGGATGCGCGCCTGCCGTTACGCCGGCTATCCGGTCGTCGAGATCCCGATCTACCCGACCGAGCGCTTCGGCGGCAGGTCGACGACGAGCTACAAGTCCGCAGTGCGGATGCTCGTCGGCGCCTACCGCATGCGCGGCTCGTTCCAGAGCGCACCGCCCGGCGGTGTGCTGCAGGCGCCCGGTGAGACCGCTCCGGCAGCCGAGGAGCGGCTCCCGGCGGCGGGCCAGCTGGGCCGCGTCGCTGGCTGACGCGAGATGGGCGCGATCGGTCGCACGAGCGCGCGGCGCGGCGCGGCGGCCGGCCGCGCCTCCACGCGCGCCGAGACTGCCGAGTCGGCCCGCGCGCTGACGCCGGGTGAGATCGCGTGGCTGCTCGCGCTGCCGTGCGCGGCGCTCACCGTCCTGCTGATCGCCGCGCTGGGCCCGCTCGTCGGCGACCTGCTGCTGCCGAGAACCTCGCTCGTCTTCTTCGAAGCGGCGCTGGTGCAGCTTCATCCCGAGCCGCACGAGCAGGGCCGGGTCCTCGTCGCGCTTGCCGGTCCGCTGTTGCTGGCGGGGGCGACCGCCGTCGTCGCGCGGCGCCCGCCGCGGCTGTCGACGGGGACGATCGGCCCGCTCGTGTGGGTCACGCAGGCTGCCGTCCTGGTCGGCGCGATCGCGCTGCTGGTCGTGCAGCGGAGGGTCGTCTACGGCGAGATCTACCAGACGGCCCAGCCGTTTCACCAGCGCTACTTCACCAACGCGACGCTCGTCGCCGCTGTCCTCGGCACGCTCGCGATCGTCGCCGCCGCGCGCAGCGACCGCCTGCGTGCGACAGTCGCCCACTGGACACACGAGACGCCCGCGCGCCGGATCGGCTGGACGATCGCCGCCGCGCTGCTGATCGCGGTGTGGCTGCTGCACGCGTTCAACACCGAAGGGACGGTCGTCAACGAGACGCTCGCGGCGCGGTTCCACCTGCCGTTCACGCTCGACGAAACGTACGCGGTGCTCAACGGGCGCTCGCCGCTCGTGAACTTCGACGCGCAGTACGGCTCGCTGTGGCCCTACCCGGTCGCAGCGGCGATGTGGCTGCTGGGTGGATCGGTCGGCGTCTTCAGCTTCCTGATGTGCCTGATCGGCGGCCTGTCGCTGCTCGCGATGTACGACGTCCTGCGCCGTGTCTCGCGCAGCTCCCTCATCGCGCTCCTGCTGTTCGCGCCGTTCCTCGCGACGAGCTTCTTCCTGCTGCGCGGCCCGTTGGAGAACCGCTACACGCTCGCGACGATCTTCGCCGACTATCCGCTGCGCTTCGCCGGCCCGTGGCTGCTCGCGTGGCTGACGGTGCGCCGGCTCGACGGTGCGCCGGGCGGGCGGGATCGGCATGCATGGCCGCTGTTCCTCGTCGCCGGTCTCGTCGTGCTGAACAACACCGATCACGGCCTCCCCGCGCTCGGCGCGCTGGTCGCGGCGCTCGTGTGGACCGGGCCGCTCACGAGGAGGCGCCTGGGGACGCTGGCACTGCAAGCGCTCGCGGGCCTCGCGGCCGCGTTCGCGCTCGTGTCGCTGCTGACGCTCGTGCGCGCCGGCGCGCTGCCCGACCCGACCTCGCTGTTCCGCTTCGCGCGCCTGTACGCCGGCGCCGGCTTCGCGATGCTGCCGATGCCGACGCTCGGTTTGCACACGATCATCTACGCGACGTTTGCGGCTGCGCTCGTCGTCGCGACGGTGCGGGCGCTCGACCGCGAGGGCGGCCACGACCCAACGCTCACCGGCGCGCTCGCCTTCATCGCCGTGTTCGGACTTGGCAGCGGCACCTACTTCGCCGGCCGCTCGCACCCGGAGGTGCTCGTCACCTCGTTCGCCGCCTGGTCGTTCGCGCTCGCGCTGCTGACGCTGATCGCCGTGCAGCGCCTCGCCGCGCGTCCGCGGGGCTGGCCGGAGCCGGCCGTCGTGCTGTGCCTGCTCGCTTTCTGCGTGACCGCCTGCTCGCTGGCACAGACGCCGACCCCGTGGTCGCAAATCGATCGCTTGCGCGCCACCGGGGAGCCCGTCCTGCGTAGACCGGAAGGCCAGCCGTTCGTCGCGGCGAACGTGAGACGCGGCGAGCACGTCGCGATCCTGCTCGGCCTCGGCCATCGGATCGGCGAGAACCTCGGCGTCGTGAACGTCTCCCCGTACACGACCGCGTTCGCGATGCCCGCGGTGACGCAGCTCGACGACGTCGTCCGCGCGCTGCGCGAGGCAGGCGGCACCAAGGTGTTCCTGCCCACGACGCCCTCCGCGATGAACGACGTGCGCCCGGCGCTCGCCGCCTATGGCTTTGCAAGAGTCGCCGCCGACGAGGAAGGCGACGAGCTGTGGATCGACGGCGCGCCCCCGGCCGGCGGAGACGCGCCGTAGCGCTACACGCGCCGCAGCACCGACAGCAGCGAGAGGCCCGTTGGCAGGGTGCGGCGGCCGTGGTCGAGCCACTTCGCCTCGAGCTTCATCGGCAGCTCGAGCATCGGCGACATCCACGGCGGCGTCATCTCGACGTCGGAGCTGTGCCTGCCGTGCTGGGACTCGTTCGAGACGTCGCCGTTGCCGTTGCCGTTCCCGATCACGTCCCTGTGCCGCGCCCGCTGCAGCAGCCGCACCGCGGCCGCCGGCGGCAGCAAGAGCGAGTTGAAGTACGTCATCCGCTCGATGACCCAGCCAGTGTCCCTGGCGAGCGAGCGCATCATCTTGCGGTCGTAGCGACGGAAGTGGTTGTTGAAGACGTCGTGGCTCGACCACAGCGCTCTCAGCGCCGGCACGGTCATCAGGAAGTAGCCGCCCTGCTTCGTCACGCGCCGCAGCTCGCGCAGCGTCACGCGATCGTCGGGTGTGTGCTCGACCATGTCGAGCGAGATCACGAGGTCGAACGTCTCGTCCGGCCACGGCAGCTCCTCCACCGGGCCCTGCACGACGTCTTCGTGTCCGCGGCTGCGGGCGATCTCGACCGAATCGGGGTTGAGGTCGAGGCCGGTGACGTGGCCGTAGTCGCGCAGCTCGTCGAGCAGGCGACCCGAGCCGCAGCCGGCGTCGAGGACTCTCAGCGTCGGACCGGTCGGAAGCTGCGCGAGCTCCTCACAGACGATCCGGCGGCGCCCCCGGTACCACCAGTGGCGGTCCTCCTGGTTGAGCATCGCTTGTACCTCAACACGATCCATTCGTCCTCAATCTCCCATAGTCGGCATCGTTGATGTGTGTCCCTCGGCGCTACACCGGTGCCCGCGTGACCGCCATCGGGCGCGGGCGCCCGGCCGGGCGCGGCGTGCCGCCCGCGCGCACGATCGCCGCGGTCAGCGCTTGCTCCCACAGGTCGGCGTTTGCCGACACGGACTGCGTGCGCCCCCACTTGCGGGCCTGCTTGGCGAGCTTTCGCCGCTCACGTGGCTTCTCGACCAGACGCCCCAGCGCGGCAGCCCAGCCGTCATCGGGCACGAGCCGGCCGCCCTGCTTCTCCCCGAGCACTGCGTACGGTCCGACAGGTGAGGCGAGCCAGGGTCTGCCGAGCGCGGCGTATTCCTTGACCTTGATGTTCGAGCGGGCACGGTTGAACGGGATGTCGGCGATCGGCGCGAGGCCGATGCCGTATCTCGCGAGGTGCGGCGGCAGGTCGAAGAAGTCGAGCCGATCGACGTGGCGGTAGCGCTCGTGGCGCAGCCCGAGCGTGCAGCCGAGCGTCTCGACGACAAGTTGCGGGTGGGCGTCAAGCGCGCGTCCGAGCTCGTCGCGCAGCGGCATCTGTCTGACGTCGAGGTGGTGCTCGTTGCCGGCGATCCAGCCCGCGACGACGCGGTCGCCGTTCGTCGGCGCAGTCGCCTCCAGCACCTTGTCCGGCACGTAGTTCTCGATGTGCTGGACGTGCTCGGCGCCGTACTCGCGGAAGCGCTCGGCGATCGGCACGCTGGCGGCGATCGCCAGATCCGTCTGCTGCAGCAGTCTGCGTATCTCGCGCAGCGCGCGGTCGCCGGCGAAGCCGCCGTAGTCCCTGTGGGAGGCGTCGCCTCTCGGGATCGCGCGCATGTCGTCGTCGTTGTCGTAGACGACGGCCATCCCGCGGCGCTTCGCGTGGCGGACGATCTCCAGCACTTCCGCCTCGTGCACGCGATGGATGTGGAGCACCTCGCATCCGGCCCCGGTCATGAGGTCGCCGCGTATGCCCTCTCTGGGGCGCCACAGCTGCAGGATCTCGTGACCGCGCGCACTGAGCGCGAGCATCGGTCCTATCCCGCGATACCAGCCCCCGGGCAGCTCCGGGTTGGCGATGAAGGCTATGCGCACCCGTGTCCCCCTTCCCCCAGAGCGGTGCGCGAACGAGCCTACCATCCGCTTCCCGGCCAATCGACCGCTGGTACAGTCGATTTTCAAAGTCGCAAAGGGGGAGCGATGGAAGGGGATCGGCTCGCATACGAGATCCGCCGCACCGTGATCGACGAGTCGATGCGTGCGGGGGTCGGACACATCGGCTCGGCGCTGTCGATCGCCGACCTGCTTGCGGCGCTCTACGGCGGGGTGCTGCGCATAGGTGAACCGGTGGAAGGAGAGCGCGATCGCTTCGTGCTGTCGAAGGGCCACGCCGCACTCGGGCTCTATGCCGCACTCGCTGCAACCGGCCGCATCGACCGCGAGCTGCTGTCGACCTACTGCGGTGAGGGCTCGATGCTCGGCGCGCACCCCGAGCACGTGCTGCCCGGCGTCGACTTCTCGACCGGCTCGCTCGGGCAGGGACTCTCGATCGCCACCGGCGCGGCGCTCGCGGCGCAGCGCCAGGGCTCCCCGCGCCGCGTCTTCGCGCTGCTGAGCGACGCCGAGACGAACGAGGGCTCGATATGGGAGGCCGCGATGTTCGCCGCCCACCACAGACTCTCCAACCTCGTCGCGCTGATCGACGTCAACGGCCAGCAGGCGCTCGGGTACACGAGGGACGTCATGGACCCGGGTCCGCCGGCACGCGACCGCTGGGCCGCCTTCGGCTGGGACGTGCACGAAGTCGACGGAACCAGCCCGGGCGCGATCGTGCAGGCGATCGACGGCCTCGACCTGCAGGACGGCCCGCCACACGTGCTGCTCGCGAACACGGTCTTCGGCCGCGGCGTCTCGTTCATGGAGAGCAAGATCGAGTGGCACTACCTGCCGCTCGAAGCGAACACGCACCGCCAAGCGGTCGAGGAGCTGGAGGCCGCGTGCCCGCCGCCCGTTCGCTCGTAACGGGCGCCGCCGGCTTCATCGGCGCAGCGCTCGCGCGCCGGCTGGTGGAGCGGGGCGATCACGTGACAGCGCTCGCCGGCCCCGGCTCGGACCCGTGGCGGCTGGAGGGGCTGCGCGACGTCGCCGCGGTCAGCGAAATCGACCTGCGCGATCCCGACGCGGTCACGCGCACGGTGCAGACCGCCCGACCCGACGAGGTCTTCCACCTCGCCGCGCACGGCGCCTACTCGTGGCAGCGCTCGCTGCCGCGCATGATCGAGACGAACGTCGCCGGCTTCGCGCACGTCGCGGAAGCGGCGCTGGAGGCCGGCGCCCGCGCACTCGTCAGCGCTGGCTCCTCGTCCGAGTACGGCTTGAAGGACCACGCACCGCCAGAGCACGAGCTGCCCGAGCCGAACAGCGCCTACGCCGTCACGAAGGCGTCGGCGACGCTGCTCGGCGGTTGGTTCGCGCGCTCGCGCGACGCGGCCATCACGACGCTGCGGCTCTACTCCGCCTACGGCCCGTGGGAGGAGCCGAGACGGCTGATGCCCGCGTTGGTGGCGGCCGGCCTCGACCGCCGCCTCCCGCCGCTGGCGGACCCGGCGATCGCGCGCGACTTCGTCTACGTCGAGGACGTCTGCGACGCGTTCCTGCTGGCGGCGCAGCGCGCGCAGCCGGGCGCCGGCGCCGTCTACAACATCGGCAGCGCGCGCCAGACGACGCTGCGCGAGCTGGCGGAGGTCGCCCGCCGCGTCTACGCGATCGAGGAAGAGCCGGCGTGGGCGGCGTTCCCCGCGCGCGACTGGGACACCGACGTGTGGGTCGCCGATGCGCGCAGCGCGGCCGACGGGCTCGGCTGGAGTGCGCGCACGTCGCTCGAAGCCGGACTTGCCTCGTTCGCGCGCTGGATGGAGGAGCTGCCGCCGTCGGTTGCCGAGCGCTACCGCACCGCGGTCGGCGCGGCATAGATCCCACACATCGTGTGTTGAACCCCCGCGACAGCGGGACTAGCGTGCAGGCGTGGACCTGACACCGCTGCCGTGGCTGCAAGTCCGGGTCGAGCTGGAGGGGAACGCCGAGGTTGACTGCGACCCGCGCCCGGGCCGCGTCGTGATCGTCGGCCCTGGCCACACGTTCCTGCAACTCGCGGAGACGATCGACGACGCGTTCGCGCGCTGGGACCTGGCGCACCTGCACGCGTTCGAGCTGCCGGACGGCCGCTTCGTCGGCCTGCCCGACAGCGGCCCGCCGCTCGGCGAGGCGCCGCGCTGGCTCGACCATCGCGCGATCGAGGTGATCGCCGCCGTCGGCCCGGGCGACCGCTTCACCTACACGTTCGACCTGACCGCGGGCTGGCGGCACGCGTGCCACGTGCTCGAGGAGACGGTCGACCCGCTCAGCGTCTTCGGCGAGCGCCCGCTCCGCCCCGCGATCGCGTTCGGCTGGGGTTGGATCCCCGATCAGTACGGCCGCGTCACGGCGAGCGAGGAATAGCTACGGAGAGGGAGGGATTCGAACCCTCGATGGACGAGAAACGCCCATAACGGTTTTCGAGACCGCCGCATTCAACCGCTCTGCCACCTCTCCAGGTGGTCGGCACAGGGTAGCGCCGTCGCCCGGCCGACGCCCCGGCGACGCGTCTATTAGCGCCGACTCGCGAAGAAGCTCGACAGCAGCGCGCCGCACTCCTTCGCCAAGAGTCCGCCCGAGACCTCGGGCCGGTGGTTGAGCTGCGGCTGGGCGAGGATGTCGAGCACGCTGCCGGCGGCACCGGCCTTCGGGTCCCAGGCGCCGAACACGACCCGCGGGATCCGCGCGAGCACGATCGCGCCGGCGCACATCGCGCACGGCTCGAGCGTCACGTACAGGACGCTGTCGAGCACACGCCAGCTGCCGAGCTTCTCGGCCGCCTCGCGCAGCGCGAGCACCTCGGCGTGAGCGGTCGGGTCCTGGCGCTCCTCGCGTTCGTTGCGACCGGTCGCGAGCACCTCGCCCTCGTGCACGATCACCGCGCCGATCGGCACATCGTCGTGCTCCATCGCGCGCTCGGCCTCGCGCAGGGCGAGGCGCATGAAGTACTCGTCGCGTGGGAAGAAGTGGCTGGTCACAGGGCTCCGGCGCGTCCAATGCGCCGTCTCGGGGCTTGCGGCGAAACCTTCTGCCGCCGATGATGTCTTAAGGTTGACGCGGCAGGATGGCTGCAGCGTTCCATTCCCCGCCGCCGATGCCCTCCCTCCTCCGTCTCCACCGCCGCTCACGGCGCCACTCATCCGCCGTGGCGCTGTCCGCCGTCCTCGCGCTCGCATGCAGCGCGGGCACCGCGTCCGCGGCCGAGCCGCCCGCCTACGCGCCGGGAGAGGTCGTCGTCGGCTACGCGCCAAGCGCCGGGGGCGCGTCCGCGCAGGAGGCAGTGGCCGCCTCGGTCGGCGCGACCGTCGGCGGCGCGTCCGCACCGCGCACGCGCGTCCTGCATGTCCAGGCCGGCCAGGTCCGCGCGACCGTCGCGAAGCTGCGCCGCACGCCCGGCGTCGCGTTCGCGGCGCCCAACCCGATCGCGCACACGAGCGAGACCGTCCCGCTGCCCGACGACCCCGGCATCCGCGGCTACCCCGGCGGACTCGCCGCGCTGCAGTGGAACTTCTATGGCCCCTGGGGCGTCAACGCGCTCGAGGCGTGGTCGAACCTCGCCGCCCGCGCGCCCGGCGGCCGCGGGGTGCGCATCGCCGTGCTCGACACCGGCGTCGCCTACCGCAACCTCGGCCGCTTTCACCGCTCGCCCGACTTCGCCGGCACGCAGTTCGTCGCGCCGTACGACTTCGTCGACCGCACGCCATACCCCGTCGACCGCAACGGTCACGGCACGCACGTCGCCGGCACGATCGCCGAGGCGACCGACAACGAGCTTGCCGTGACCGGGCTGGCGTGGGGCGCGACGATCATGCCGGTGCGTGTCCTCGACGCGCGCGGCTACGGCGACGCGACGACGATCGCGAAGGGGATCCGCTACGCCGTCCGGCACGGCGCGAAGGTCATCAACATGAGCCTCGAGTTCTCGACGAGCGTGCGCCAGTCGGAGATCCCCGACATCACCTCGGCGCTGCGCTACGCGACCAGGCGCGGCGTCGTGGTCGTCGGCAGCTCCGGCAACGAAGGCGAGGCGCGGATCGCCTACCCGGCGCGCACGGGCAACGTCATCTCGGTTGGCGCGACGACCGACGACGGCTGCCTCGCGGACTTCTCGAACGACGGCTTCGGGCTCGACCTCGTCGCCCCCGGCGGCGGCGACGACGCCGACCTGTCGAACGACCCCAACTGCCACCCCGGCCACCACGGCGCCGACATCTACCAGATGACCTACACCAACTCGGTCACGCGATTCGGCCTGCCGTCCGGCTACGACGGCACGTCGATGGCCGCACCGCACGTGTCGGCTGCGGCAGCGCTCGTGATCGCCAGCCAGGTACTCGGCGCCCAGCCGACGCCAGCCCAGGTCGAGTGCCGTCTGAAGGCGACCGCCAGAGCGCTCGGGATCCCCGGCCCGAACCGCGTCTACGGCTCTGGACTCGTCGATGCCGGCGCCGCGACGTCGGCGGCACGACAGGCGCCGCAGTGCCTGGGCGGCGCCGCCCGCCGCCGCTGATCCCAACGGTTCCCGCTTGCCCGCGCGCCCTGCGCCCAGGCATGCTGGACAGATGCGGATCGCATACGTGGCCGACCCGAGGAGCGGGAACGGCTTCTATCGGGGGATAGGTCCGATGACGGCACTCCAGCAGTGCCGCGGACATCAGGTGCGCGAGGTGCCGATCAACGAAGGCGACCCGTCGCTCGCGGCCGTGCGGGACGTCGACGTGCTGCACATCCACCGCTACGCCGAAGACGGGGTCGTCGGCCTGGCGCGCGAGGCGAAGGCGCGCGGTGCGGCGATCGCATGGGACAACGACGACGACATGGGCTCGGTGCCGAAGAACACGCCCGGGTACCGCAGGCAGGGCGGGATGATGTGGGAGCGGCGGCTCGCGGGCATGCGCAAGATCTTCGCGTTCGCCGACCTCGTCACGACGCCGAGCGGCACGCTCGCCGAGCGCCTGCGCGAGTACGGCGCACCGCACGCCGAGGTGATCGAGAACCACGTGCCGGATCAGTTCGTGCTGCGCTCGCGCCCGCCGCGCGAGGGGATCACGATCGGCTGGATAGCCGGCCTCGAGCACGCGGCCGACGTCGAGCGGATCCCGATCCGCGACGCGCTCCAGCGCCTGCTCGACGAGCAGCCGGAGGTGCGCGTCGTCTCGTTCGGCCTCGGGCTCGGCCTGCGCAGCGACCGCTATCGCCACGTCGACGTGGTGCCGCTGATGGAGCTGACGAGAGCGGCCGGGACGTTCGACATCGGGATCGCGCCGCTGTCGGACATAGCGATGAACCGCGCCCGCTCCAACATCAAGCTGAAGGAGTACGCCGCCGCCGGCGCCTGCTGGCTCGCGTCACCGATCGGGCCCTACACCGGCCTCGGCGAGAAGCAGGGCGGCCGGCTCGTCGCGGACGACGACTGGCACGACGCGCTCACCCGCCTGCTCGAGAAGCCGCGCGAGCGTGCGAAGCTGACGAAGCGGGCCGGCAAGTGGGTCGCCAACGAGACGCTCTCGAAGTGCGCCCCCAGATGGGAGGCGCGTTTCGAGGAGGCGATCGCGCGGGCGCGGGCCGCTACGGCGGCCGCATAACGCTTTCGCTCCGCTTTTAGTTGCATCAAGCGACCTGATCCAGGCATGCTAGGCCCATGCGGATCGCCTTCCTTGCCAGACCCGAATCGGGCAACGGCTTCTATCGCGGCATCGGGCCGATGACGGCACTGGCCGAGCGCGGGCATCGCGTGCGGGCGCTCCCGATCGACAGAGACAGACCGCAGCCCGTCGGCTCACTCGCCGACCTGGACGTGGTCCACATCCATCGCTACTGCGAAGAGCACACCTGGCGCATCGCACGCGAGGCGAAGGCGAACGGCGCGGCCGTCGTGTGGGACCAGGACGACAACCAGGCCGCCACGCCGAGAGGCGTCGCCTTCGACAGAGTCTGGAACGGCTTCGCCGGCGACCGCCGACTCACGCATGCGCGAAGACTCTGGCGCCTCATCGATCTCGCGACGACCCCGAGCGCCCAGCTGGCCGAGCAGATGGTCCGCGATGGCGCGCCGGAACCCGCCGTGATCCCGAACTACCTCCCGGATGCGTTCCTGCACCCCAACCGCCAACCGCACGACGGCTTCACGATCGGCTGGACTGCCGCGCTCGAGCATGCCGCCGACGTCGAGCGCCTGCCGATCGTGCCGGTGCTGCAGCGGCTGCTCGACGAGCGCGACGACGTCAACGTCGTCTCACTCGGTCTGAGGCTCGGGCTGCGCAGCGACCGCTACGTCCACAGCCCCTTCGTTCCGCTGCGGATGCTCACGCAGCAGCTCGCGATATTCGACGTCGGCATCGCCCCGCTGTCCGACATCCCCTTCAACCGCTGCCGCTCCGACGTCAAGCTGAAGGAGTACGCCGCCGCCGGCCTGCCGTGGCTCGCCTCGCCGATAGGGCCCTATGCGGAGCTCGGCGAGAAGCAGGGCGGCCGTCTCGTCGCCGACGATCGCTGGTACGAGGAGCTCGTGCGACTGATCGACAAGCCAAAAGACCTGCGCAAGCTCGCCAGGCGCGGCGAGAAGTGGGTCGCCGAGCAGACGCTCTCGCGGCGGGCCGGCGAGTGGGAGGACGCGCTCGCGGTGGCGATCGCGCGGTCGCGCGCTATGTCGTCCGGATGATCAAGACGGAGCAGGGCGCGTGGTGCGAGACCTTGTTCGGCACCGAGCCGAGCAGAAAGCGCTTCGCGCCGGTCATGCCCTTGTTGCCGACGATGATCAGATCGCTGCCCTGCTCCTCGGCGACGTCGAGGATCGCGTCGGCCGGATCGCCCTGACGAGCGAACGTGCGGACCTCGGCCACGCCCGCGGCACGTGCCTCCTCGGCAACCGTCTCGAGCGTCTCGTCGACGTCCTCACGCGGGTTGATCGACCACTGCAGGTCCTTGGGGGCCTCCGTCGCCTCGTCCTTCAAGCGCTGGTTGGAGACGGGTTCGTACGCGCTCACGACCTCGAGCGTCGCTCCCGCCAGGCGCGCGAGCTCGACGGCCTGACGGACCGCCTCCCGGGCAGTTTCCGAGCCATCGGTTCCCACGACGATCGAGCCGAACACGCGACGCTCCCTTTTCCCGCTGACGAGGTGCGCGCGGATCATAGCCGCGGCCGTCCGCTTCTAGAGCAGCTTCACGGCCGCGATGACGATGCCGGCCAACACACACACCACGATCAGCGCCTGCGTCCAGATCCAGAAGGGGGACATCGCGGGGAAGGCTAACGGGCCGCAGCGGCGAGCCAGGCGTCGGCGAGCGCGCACCAACCGTCCTGAATGCGCGTGACGGGCCAGTCGCGCTCGTAGCGGAGGTGGACGTGCAGGCGTGCATCGAACGCCATCACGAGCGCGTTGACGGCGTACTCGACGTCGAGCGTGGGAGCGGCCTCGCGCAGCAGGATCGCGAGGTGCGTGCGGTAGGCGGCGTCCGGGCCGCGCAGCGTGGCGCTCTCGGACTTCGCGGTCGTCAGCAACATCTGCGCCTCGCCGTCGTCGAGCAGCGCGATGCGCGCGCGGCCGAAGGCGTGCATCCGCTCGGCGACCGGCGCGCCGGGACCGAGCGGAGGCGCGCCGCGCAGCAACTGCTCCTGCAGATCGCGGTGACGCTCGCCGAGCAGCGCGAACGTCAGCCCCGCACGGTCGCCGAAACGGCGGTACATCGTGCCCATCCCGACACCCGCCGCCTTCGCGACGTCCTGCATCGAGACGCAGTCGGGGCCGCGTTCGGCGAACAGGTCCGTCGCGGCCTCGAGGATCCGTCTGCGGTTCGAGGCAGCGTCAGCGCGCTCAGTCTGCTCGGCCGGCAGCGCGATCAGGGGGAGCTCCTCCATCTCAGCCATCCACCGTGCATCATGCCGCCTCGGCGTAGTGTGGCGTCGCGCGAAGGTCGGAGCTCGCGACGACCGGAGCGCGATATCCGCTCTCAGCCTGCGTAACCAGCTCGCGCACGATCTCGCCCAACGCAGCACGCAGGCCCGGATCGAGCAGCGTGCCGTCGGGGGCCCAGGCGTCGTGCGCCTGTCCGACCGGCAGGTCGCGCTCGAGCACCTGCGCGCCGATCGTCGCGAGCACCTTGCGCGCCTCGGCCTGCGCCCACACCGCGCCGAACAGGCCGGTGCTGGCGCCCACCACCGCGGCGGGCTTGCCGCGCAGCGGGTTCGTCGCGTGCGGGCGCGAGGCCCAGTCGAGCGCGTTCTTGAGCGCGCCCGGCAGCGAGGCGTTGTACTCCGGCGTCGCGATCAGCACGGCATCGGCGTCGGCGAGCGCCTCGCGCAGCGCCCGCACCGGCTCGGGCACGGGCGCCGTGTCGAGGTCCTCGTCGTAGGCGGGGAGCTCGGCGATGCGATCCCACTCCACGAGCTCCACGTCGTGCGGCAGCGTCGCCGCCGCCGCACGCAGCAGCGCGCGGTTGTGGGAGTCGCGCCGGAGGCTGCCGGAGAGGCCGAGCACCCGCATGGCGTTACCGCTCCTCGCCGGCGTCGGCGACCGGCACGAGCGCCAGCTCGACCGTCAGCGTCACGTCGTTCGCGAGCGCCTTGCCACCGGTCGGCAGGTCCGCGTTCCAGTCGAGCCCGTAGGCGGTGCGGTCGAGCGTCGCCTCGAGCCGCAGCCCGGCCTTGCGCTGGCCGAACAGCTCGCCCTCCGGCGACCAGCTGCCCTCGGCGTGCACCGGCAGCGTCGTGCCGCGGATCGTCAGCTCGCCGTCGGCGACCGCGCGACCGTCGTCGGTCAGCTCGACGTGCGTGGAGCGGAATGCGACCTGCGGATGGTTCTCGACGTCGAAGAACTCGGCCGAGAGGACGTGGTCGCGGAACTGCTGTGGCGTGCGGATCGAGATCGACTCGACCTGCGCAGCGCCCTCGATCGCGACGCCGTCAGGACCGGCCGTGACCGTCGCGCTCACGTCGTCGAGCGTCCCGCGGAACGTCGAGACGCCCATGTAGCGGACGGCAAAGGCGAAGCTCGAGTGGATCGGATCTGTGGCGTAGGTGCCGGCGAGCGGCTGGACGGCAGTGCTGGCTGTGGCGGACATTTGCGGCCTCCAAAAGGTAAGCGGATCAGATTCCGCTTCTTACGGTAGCAGAAGCGGAAGGCGTTCCGTTTATGGAGGACCCAGGTCGGTCCGCTGTCGGACTCCCCTACTGGCCCGGCAGCTTCACCACGGTCACGAAGAACTCGTCGATCTGGCGCACGACCTCGATGAAGCGCTCGAAGTCCACGGGCTTGGTCACGTACGCGTTGGCGTGGAGCTGGTAGCTCTTGAGCACGTCCTCCTCCGCATGGGAGGTGGTGAGGACCACGACGGGAATCGTCGCCAGCACGGGATCGCCCTTGATCTCGGCGAGCACTTCGCGCCCGTCCTTGCGCGGGAGATTCAAGTCGAGCAGGATCAGGTCGGGCCGCGGGGCGTTCGCGTACTCGCCCTCCCTGCGCAGGTACTGCATCGCCTGCACGCCGTCGGCCACGGACGCCAACGCGTTCCGGACCTTGTTGTGCTCGAACGCCTCACGGATCATCAGCGTGTCGCCCGGGTCGTCGTCGACAAGCAGGACGTCGATCGTGTTCAGCAACTGTGGCGGGCTCATGCGGACTCCTCGTCGATTGCCGGCAGGGTGAAGCGAAAGGTCGTGCGGCCGTCGGCCGCGGCGGTGTCGAGCCAGATGCGCCCGCCTTGGTACTCGACGATCTTGCGGCACATCGCAAGGCCGATGCCGGTACCCGCGTACGCGTCCTTCGGATGCAACCGCTGAAAGATCATGAAGATGCGCTCCGCGTATTCCGGTTCGATGCCGATCCCGTCGTCGGAGCAGGTGAACACCCACTCGCCGTCGGCGTCGGAGCTGCGCTGAGCAGAGATCTCGACGTGCGGCGGCCCGTCGTCGCCGTGGAACTTGAGCGCGTTGCCGATCAGGTTCTGGAAGACGGCGGCGAGCAGCGTCGGCTCCGCCCGCACGGAGGGGAGCGGCCCCGCCTCGATCTGCGCGCCGCTCTCCTCGATCGACTCCGAGAGAGCCGCAAGCGCCTGGCGCAGCACGTCGTCGCCCGCGACGATTGGCTGCTCGGCCGCGCTGCGGCCGACGCGCGAGAAGGCGAGCAGGTCGTTGATGAGCTGCTGCATGCGCTTCGCCCCGTCGACCGCGAAGGCGATGTACTGCTTGCCGCGGTCGTCGAGCTGGTCCTCGTAGCGCTGCTCGATCAGCTGGCAGAAGCTCGCCACCTTGCGCAGCGGCTCCTGCAGGTCGTGCGAGGCGACGTAGGCGAACTGCTCGAGCTCGGCGTTCGAGCGGGCCAACTCGCGCGCCTGCTCGTCGAGCTGGTCGTGGGCCTCCCGCAGGCTCGACAGCTCGGTGACGATTCGCTGGCGCATCGTGTCGACGTCGTCCCCGAGGTCGACCACGTCGCGAGCGCCGGCACGCGCGATCTCGTGATCGAACTCGCCGCGCGCGATGCGGCGAACGCTGCGCCCCAGCAGACGCAGCGGGCGCGTCGTCGTCACGCGCAGCGCGAACAGCGCACCGGCGATGCCGATGCCGATCAGCACGACGATCGCGGCGAACGTGGCGGTCAGGAAGTTCGCCGCGTTGGTCAGCTGCGCCCGTCCCGACGTTCGCACACGAGCGAGCTCGGCGCCCTGGCGCGCCAGCGCCTCGCGCAGCGCGCCGAACTCGCGTCGGCCGACGCTCGGAGACGGTTCGTCGGAGAGGTTCGGACCGGACTCGCGGACGGCCGCGATCACCGGCACCGCGTAGTCGGCATGCCATGCGTCCGCACGCTTGCGCACGAGTGCGGTGCTGCGGCGGACCTGCGCCAGGTCGTCGTCGTCCGGCAGCCCCGCAAGCTGGGCGAACGCGGCGCGCTCGGCAGCACGCCCCGTGCGGTAGGGCGCGAGGAACGGCGGCTTGCCGCCGAGCGCATAGCCGCGCACGCCGCTCTCCTGGTTGAGGAACGCGGTCACGAGGTTGAGCTGCGCGAGCACAGCCGGGCCGTTGCGGTCCAGCACGGTGCTACGGGCGTCGTTCAAGCGCACGATCGCGATGATGCCGAGCGCGGTGCCGACGGCCGTCACGAGCGCAAGCGCAGTCGCCGCCAGCGCGAACCACTGGCTCGTCGTGAAGCGCCGCACGAGCGGCGCGCGCTCCCCCCGCTCCCGCCCGTCGCTCACACGCCCAGCCTCGCAGCCACGACGACCATGGCGACGTCGTCGGTGAGATCGCCGCCGTGCAGGCGCTCGACCTCGGTCACGATCTCGTCGAGCAGCGGGCCGGCGTCCGCGAGCCGCGCGACGTCACCGTCGATGCGCTGGCGCAGCAGATCCACGAGCCGCTCCTCCCCGAGCCGCTCCGAGCCGCCGCCGATCCGCCCGTCGATCAGCCCGTCGGTGTACAGCAGCATCGCCCAGTCGCCGGTGAACCGCACTGGATTGCCGCGCCACTCGCCAGGCTCGACGAACCCGAGCGGCGTGGTCACGTGCCGCAGCTCGACCGCACGCAGCCCATCGCCGTCCACGAGAACCGGGGGCGGATGCCCTGCGAGGCGCAGCTCTCCCTCGGTGCGCCCCGGCGCAACGGTGAGCATGCAGAGCGTCGCGAAGATCGCCGGCGCGTGGCGTTCGTGGAGCAGCACCTGCTGCAGCAGCGCGAGCGCCTCGTCGGGCGGCTCCTGCGCGAGCATCAGCGTGCGCCAGGCGACACGCAGGCAGGCGCCGAGCGCGGCCTCGTCGGGACCGTGGCCGGAGACGTCGCCGATCAGCACGTGCAGCGTGCCGTCGTCGAGCTCGACCGCGTCGTAGAAGTCGCCGCCGAGCAACGAGCGGCGGCGGCCGGGACGGTAGGTCGTGCCGAGCGCGATGCGCGGGTCGCGCAGCAATGCCTGCGGCAGCAGGCCGCGCTCCAGGCGGGCGTTCTCGCGCGCGTGGAGCCGTGCCTCGATCAGCTCGCGCTGAGAGCGGTCCGCGCGGCAGCGCTCGATCGCGTACCGGATCGCGCGCGCGAGCAGCGGCCCGTCGACGCCGCCCTTCACGAGGTAGTCCTCCGCCCCGCGCGAGAGGGCGTCGACGCCGCGCTGCTCGTCGTCGTGCCCGGTCAGGACGACGATCGCCGCATCCGGCGCAGCGGTGCGCAGCCGCTCGACCGCCTCCAGCCCCATCGCGTCGGGCAGGCCGAGGTCCAGCAGCACGCAGTCGATCCCTCCGGGCAGCATCTCCGCCGCCTCCTGCAGCCGCTCGACGCGCAGCACCTCGACGTTCGGCGCCGCGCCGGCCAGCAGCGACTCGACGAGCAGCGCGTCGCCGGCGTCGTCCTCGACGAGCAGGAGCTGGATCGGGAAGGAGAGGGACATCGAGGCTGAATCCTTGCAGGACGGTGGGCCGGCGCGGCACTGATGCCTCGCGGAGCTTTAGCGCGGGATGGCGAGCAGCGTCCGCGCGGCGGCCGCCACGTCCGCGGCCAGCCACGCGGGCAGCTTGTGACCGCCCTCTCGCACGTGGCGGCGGACGGCGGCCGTGGGGACGTCGACGACCGCCCGCGTGACGCGGTCGATCGCACGCGCGTCGGCGCGGCCGTACAGCGCGCGCGCGATGCGCGCGACGGCGGCCTGCAGCGGGGCGTTGCGAGCGTCGAGCTGGGCGCGCAGCGCGTCGGGCGCGCCATCGAGCAGGTCGTGCTGGCGCACGGCGAGCAGGAGACGGGCGTCGTCCGGATGGGTGGCGGCAAACGCGAGCGCCGCGCCCGCCATCGCGACACCGGCCTCGACAGGGTCGTCCAGGTGGGCGGCGTCGGCCGCGAGCGCCTCCGACTGGAAGCGGTCGAGCGCGCGGAACCAGGCAGCGGCGAGCACGCCGTCGCGGTTGCCGAAGCGGTGGTAGAGGGTGCCGACAGGGGCGCCGCTGGCGTGGGAAATGGCCGCCACGGAGGCGGCGCGCGGGCCTTCCGCGAGCACGAGCGCACGCGCGGCGTCGAGAATGTCGTCGGTGCTGTGCTTGCGCGGCGGAGCCATTAGTGGAACGATCCCTCTATATGGAACGACTGCCCTACATCGATGAGCTTGCCATGGACACCGGCGGCGCGTCGCGTGAGCGCGTGTGGGCAGCGGTCGCCGACGTGCTGCGGCAAGAGATCGGCGGAGGCGAGCGGATCGCGCGGGTGCTCCGGTGCGAGCCGGCGAGCGCCAGCCCACTGCGCTTCGATGCCAGTCCGGGCCAGACACTGCCGGGGTTCCGCGTCGCGGAGGCCGAGCCGGGGCGGCGCCTCGTCCTGCGCGGCCGGCATCGCTTCTCCGACTACGAGCTGACGTTCCTGCTCGATGACGACACGCTGCGAGCGCGAACGCACGCCGCGTTCCCAGGACTGCTCGGCCGCCTCTACCGGGCAGCAGTGATCGGAACCGGCGGCCACCGCGTCGTGACCCGCCGGCTGCTGCGACAGGTGATACGCCGCGCGGGTCGCAGATGATCGGCGCGCGCTGGGGAGCCACCGCCGAGGAGATCGCGGAGCCGCAGCCGTGCGATGCGCTGGCCGACGCAGACGCCCACCAGGCCGACCGCGCGATCTCGATCGACGCGCCTGTCGCCGTCGTGTACCGCTGGCTGTGCCAGTTGCGGGCCGCGCCGTACTCCTACGACCTGCTCGACAACCGCGGCCGCCGCAGCCCCCGCACGCTCACGCCGGGGCTCGAGCAGCTCGCGCCGGGGCAGCGCGTGATGACGCTGTTCACAATCGTCTCGTTCGCCCACGACGAGCACCTCACGATCCACAGCGGCCGCCACACCGCCGTCACGTACGCCGTGCGACCGGAGCGCACGGGAACCCGCCTCACGGTCCGCATCCGCTTCGCACGGCCCCTCTGGCTCGCGCAGCCGATCGTCCTCGGCGACCTCGCGATGATGCGCCGGCAGCTGCTGAATCTGAAGGCGCTGGCTGAGCGCGATGCGATGGGAGCGGAGCCGAGCTGAACCCCGGTTGGAAGCTCGGGCATAGCCCGCTTGCTACGCGGCAGCGTCGAAGACGGCTTGCGCCCACTCGATCGCACGCTCGGCGCTTTGCAGGCTCTCGGCGCGAGAGAAGCCGGCGATCTCATGCTCGTCGTATCGGAACTCCGCTGCCCATGGCGTGAGCCACCGTGTCGCGGCCACAACCTCGGGAACCTCGATGTCGCCATCCTCCGCAACTTGAAGCAGATAGCTGAGGTCGTGGGCACGCCGGAACGCAACGCCGTGCACAACGAGCGCACACTTCATCGCCTTCTCAACCGCCTGCTGAGCGTGGAAGCCGATCACGTCGTCCGAGATCGACTCGTTGTCGAGCAGCGCCTGAACGGCTGCCAGATCCTCGCCCGCCTTCCGCAGCATCCGCGCCGCGAAGTCGCGCTGATCAGGACTCAGCAACCAGCCGCCCCTCGCGCAGCGCCCAATAGACCAGCGACCCCGGCACGTCCTTCCGGCGCCGCACAAGATCCTCGCTCATCACGATCACATCGACCGGCACGCCGAGCGGGGGCAAAGCATCGCGGAGGCGCATGATCTCCTGTGCCGTCGGTGGCTGATCTCCGCTCTCGACCACAAGAAAGTCGAGATCGCTGTCGTCATGCACATCCCCACGAGCGTGCGAGCCGAAGACGAACACCCGAGCCGGCGTCGCGGCCATTTCCGCGAGTCGGCGACCAGCTTGGTCGATCACGTCGGTGCTCAGCACGGTGTCACGGTACCCCACCACACGGCCGGTTCACCACCGAGCCAACGCGAAAGAAGTGGGGGGAGCAGGATTCGAACCTGCGTAGGCAGAGCCAACGGGTTTACAGCCCGTCTCCTTTAACCACTCGGACATCCCCCCGAGCAAGGGACGGGAAGTCTAGCGAGAGACACGAGAGACACGCCTGCTCCGTCGCCCCCGAGGGCCGGCGGAGCAGGCGAACACGTCTCGCGGTCAGGAAGCGTCGCGCAGGCGCTGCGCCTCGGGCAGCGCCTCGAGCTTCTTGAGCGTGTGATTCTCGATCTGGCGGATCCGCTCGCGTGTGACGTTGAAGGCGCGACCGACCTCCTCCAGCGTCCGCGGGCGCCCGCCCGAGAGACCGAAGCGCATCTCGATCACCTCGCGCTCGCGCTGCGGCAAGGCAGCGAGAGCACGGCGCACGTTGTCGCGCCGCAGGTTCTCGGATGCCAGCTCGAACGGCGACTCGGCCGTCTGGTCCTCGACGAAGTCGCCGAGCTCGGACTCCTCTTCCTCGCCGATCGGCTTCTCCAGCGAGACCGGCTGC